>Ga0265324_10000032_pt1 | contig 125653 bp, 107 predicted proteins | sample 41419metaG_FD_198634 | JGI IMG/M metagenome (GOLD analysis project Ga0265324, IMG submission 198634) | Rhizosphere microbial communities from Carex aquatilis grown in University of Washington, Seatle, WA, United States - 4-14-19 metaG | ecosystem: Host-associated > Plants > Roots >...
TGATCACGGGTGTGACCGGGCAGGACGGATCCTACCTGGCCGAGTCCCTTCTTGAAAAGGGTTACGATGTTCATGGAATCATCCGGCGCACGTCCATGTTCAATCGCGGTCGCATCGAGGACGTACGTAATCTGGCGCGGCAATCCGGCCAGGTGTATGACTTGCACTACGGCGATATGGGAGACTCCAGCAGCCTGAACCGCATCATCGCGGCCATTCGTCCCGATGAGATCTATAACTTGGCCGCCCAAAGCCATGTACAGGTTTCCTTCGATTCCCCCGAGTTCACCGCGGACGTGGATGCTACGGGAGTACTGCGTTTAATGGAAGCCGTTCGCATCAACAAACTGCAAAGCCGCATCTACCAGGCCTCCACTTCGGAATTGTACGGGAAGGTGCAAGAGGTTCCCCAGAAGGAGACCACGCCGTTTTATCCCCGTTCCCCTTACGGGGTCGCTAAACTCTACGCGTTCTGGATCGTGAAGAATTACCGCGAGTCCTACGGAATGCATGCGTCGAACGGTATCCTCTTCAACCACGAATCGCCGCGGCGCGGCGAGAACTTCGTTACGCGCAAGGTGACCTTGTCCCTGGCGAAGATCAAAGCGGGACAGCAGCAGACCGTCCGCATGGGCAACCTTGATGCCCGGCGCGATTGGGGATATGCGAAGGATTACGTGGAGATGATGTGGATGATGCTGCAGCAGCCTGAGCCGGATGACTACGTGGCGGCTACCGGCGAAATGCACACCATCCGGGAATTCATCGAGAAGGCCGCGCCTTACGCCGGGTACGAAATCGTATGGGAAGATGAAGGCGTGAAGGAAGTGGGCCGCGACCGCAAATCCGGCAAGATCCTTATCGAGGTGGATCCCAAATTCTTCCGCCCCGCCGAAGTGGAGCAATTGTTGGGCGACCCCACCAAGGCCAAGGCCAAGCTGGGCTGGAGCCCGAAGGTCAAGTTCGAAGAGCTGGTGGAAATCATGATGAAGGCGGATTTGGAAGCGGTTCGTTCCGGAAGGCTATGACGAAGTGGCTCGTTGCGGCGGTCGCTTCGGCTTCCGTCGCAGCTTTGGCCGACGACTGCCAAGTCGCCCTGGATCGCAACCTAACCCTCCGCAGCCGGATGCCCTACTCGATCGAGGCCGAGCACGGCCGCATGGCCGCAGGGGAGGCCCGGCTCGCTTTCATGTTCCCCCGGCCGGTCGGCGCCTCGTGCGAAGACGCGGGCCCTCCCCCCCTGCTACGTTTAAAATCCCCGGATAGCGCTTCCGGGGAATTTTCCGCTCGCCTGGTTGCAGGCGAAGAATACCGTTTCTCGGATGAATCCGTTTGGGCGACCGAGGCCGGAGGGTTGTTCTATGGCCGCAAGGGTCCGGCCACCGCGCACTTGGACGCCCGCGTTTTCAGCGAACTGGGAGGCGATCCCTCGCGGCCGTCCTACGATGGCGAAAGCATCGACAACCAGGAAAAGAGCGTTACCGGAGCGGTTGACTACCGGTCTTACGCCCGGTTCCGCGGGGATATGAACCTCGACCTGCCCCTTGGCCGCTTGACGGTCGCCCGGGATGCGGCCCAATGGGGCCCCGGTCTGTATGCGAACGGGGTGTTCTCCGAGGAAGCGCCCCCCTTCTATCAGTACGTCTACTCGGCCCGAATCGGCCCGCTTTCGATCACGAGCCTTTACGGCGATCTGGAGATCGACTCCGACCAGAATTCCTCGGCTAACCTCGCCGGCCGGAGCCTATTCGCGCATCGGTACGAATTGGCCTTGGGGAATAAGTGGTTACTGGGGATATCGGAAGAATTGATCCTCTACGATATGGCCAAGCCCTACCTGTTCGCGCCGATCTTCCCCCTTTTCATCGCCAAGAGCCTCTTGCCTGAGGCTAACAACAACGGAAACCTCGCTTTCGACGCGACCTGGCGCTCGCCTTGGAACGGCTTGATCTACGGCGAATTCCTGCTTGACGATCTGGAGTCCCCCACGAGCCTCTTCCTGAAGGATTACGTGCAGAACAAATGGGCGGCGCTGGCAGGGGCCCATTTCATCAAGGACATCGGGACGGCGCGTACGGGCGCTATCATCGAGTTCAGCAGCGTAGAGCCGTGGGTCTATTCCCACTTCACCCCCGCCACCGCCCAAGCCGCCAATCTCGGCCAGCCCCTCGGCAACCCCTACGGCCCCGATTCCCGCACGATCGTTCTGAAGGCCTATGCGCGTTCCCCGACGGGATGGTACGCGTCGCTCACCTCAGGCCTGTTCTGGAAAGGGCGTGGGCCGGGGGCCGATCTCGAGCAGCCCACCCCGCCTGATCCCTTGCAACGGAAGATCCGGCTGGAAGGGGAAAGTAGTCCCGACTTCGCGATCGAACCCTATGTTTCCTACGCCTGGAAATGCCTCGCTACGTCGGTGGATGGGCGCTTGGGCCATGGGAGCAGGCTCAGGGCGGCGGTCCGGGCTTTCCTGTGAAGGCCGTCGAGGTCTGCGTCGATGCGCGCATGATCGCGCATTCCGGCATCGGCACCTTCCTGCGCAACCTGCTGCCCCACCTCATCGCCGATCCCGGATTGCGTTTCTCCCTGTTGGGGGATCGGGAGAAACTCGCCGGTTACCCCTGGTTCGACCCGGGTCGCTTCGTTCCCATCGTCGCGGCGATCTACAGCCTGCGCGAGCAGGCGGGATTGCGCTCCTGTATCCCGCCCTGCGATGTCTTCTGGTCCCCGCATTTCAACGTCCCCCTGCTCCCCATCCGCGCCCGCAGGCGGCTTGCCACGATCCACGACGTCCTGCATCTCGCCCATCCGCATCTTTTCGCTTGGCCCAAGCGTGTCTATTCCCGTATCCTTTTCGAAGGGGCCGTGCGGCTTTCCGACGCGGTCGCCACGGTCTCGGAGTTTTCGCGGAGCGAGATCGAGTCGCGCCTCAGCCCCACGCCCGGCAAGCTCACGGTGATCCCCAACGGTCGCGACCCGGACTTCGCCCAGGGTCTGGGTCCCGCCGCCCCCGCGGAGGACTACCTGCTCTTCGTGGGCAACGTCAAGCCGCACAAGAACATCGTGGGGGCAATGCGCGCCTTCATGAAAGTGGGCCCGCGCTATCCCCGCCTCACCTTGCGCATCGTGGGCCGCAAGGACGGCTTCATCACCGGCGACGCCCAGGTCGCCGAACTGGCGGCCGCCTTAGGCGGCAAGGTCGTTTTCACCGGTCACGTTTCGGACCGCGAGCTGAAGGAATATTACCGTGACGCCAAGGCCCTGGTCTTCCCCTCGCTATATGAAGGCTTCGGGTTGCCCATCCTAGAGGCGATGAGCTTCGGCATTCCCGTGCTCTCATCGGATCGGGCCTCGATGCCGGAAGTGGGAGGGGACGCGATCCTGTACCGCGATCCCGAGGACATCGACGGCTTCGCGCGGGGCATCGAAGACATCCTGGAGGGGCGCTGGAGGCCCGATCCCGCGCGCTACCGCGCCCGCTTGGAGAAGTTCGACTGGGGGCGGAGCGCCGAGGCCTACGGCGAGCTCATCCGCACGGTGGCGGCCAAAGGACGCGGTTAGGTCGTCTGGCTAAGGCCGTTTCAGCTCCACGATGGCGCCTCCCTCGCCGACGGCGATGCAGGCGCGGGGAGCAGGGCAGGCGATATCTCTCAAGTTGCGACCGAGGGCGAGATCCCGATACGCGAGCGTCCGGTCCCGCGTATCTATTTGGAATAGGTTAGAGCCTCCCACCGCGTACAGGGTCGTGGAATCGGCCCGGCAGTAGCCTTGGAAGACGCCATTAAATCCGGTGAAGGCATGCCGCTCCCATTTGCCGTCTACGCCGACGCGGGAATCCAGGCACAGGCAGGTATCCCCCATTTCCAACCGGGCATGCACATCGGAAAAGGCATGGCCATCGAAGAAGAGACCGTCACCCACGTCCCATCCGGCCGCATCCCCAGGCTTGCCGCCCGCCACGGTTTGCCAGAAAAAGCCGCCATCGAGGGTTTTGAAAACGGAGTCCGAACTCGCCAGATAGGCCGTGGTCGCGTTTACCATCCGGATGGCGATCCACTCCCGATCGGCGCCCGTCCCGCCCAGGCCCCACGTGGCCCCGCCGTCCAAGGTCCACAGCACCGTGCCGTGGGAACCGACGATGGCACCTTGGAGGCGGTCGGCGAAATGCACGGACTTCAAGTCCTGAACGGAGACTGTTTTCATCGGATTCCACGTCAATCCGCCGTCCGTCGTCTTGAGGGCCGTCCCGTGGTCGCCGACCGTGAAGCCGACGGCGGAATCGACAAATGTGATCGACGCAAGGTTGGCGCGGGTCTTGATTATATTGCGTGGCTGCCAGGTCTTGCCTGCATCGACGGTTCGAACGATAAGGCCGCTATCGCCCGCTGCGTATCCGGTATCGCGAACGGGGAACGCGATAGCCCGTAATTGCACCTCATCTACGCTGATAAGCGACATGGTGTCCTGGGGCGGGTTCAAGGGACCGCTTAGGATGGACCCCATTCCCGCTGCGATGTAGACCATGGAATCCGTGGTCAAGGCGATATCCTGGAAGGATTGGGTTAAGTTCTGAACATCGCTTCCACTGGGGTATTCTCCGGGTTCCCAAAAATTCCAGAGCCGTCCCCCACTATCGCTGCGCATCCCGTATTTGCCGATGCCAAGGAGAGTGGCGGTGTCCACCGCCAAAAGCTTCTTCATGTCGGGGATAGGATAGCGGCTCCAAGTCGAACCGCCGTCCTGGGATCGCATGCCCAGGCCCTCAAAATAGTTTGAAGTGCCCTCTTCGGTTTGGCCGGCCACGAACAGGTGCAAAGTATCGGTAAATGCGCACAGGTTGAATTTGTCGAAATGGCTGTCGACGAAAATCGACCAAGTTGCGCCCCGGTCACGGGACTTCAAGATCGTGCCCCCTTCCGTCAAGGCGAGCGCCTGGCCTGAAGGATCGATGCAAAGGCCGTTGAAGGTGCTGATGCCCAGGTGCTGCTGCTTCCAATGCGAGCCTCCGTCCGTGGTGGTCATCATCAAGGCGTTTTCGCCCAAGGCGATTCCCGTTTCCGCATCGAAGAAGCGAATCGCGTTCAGGGTCGAGGGCGGAGCGGGCATTCGGATGAAGGTGAGTCCGGCATCCTTCGTCGTCAGGAACATCCCACTATCGCCGACCAGATATCCGGTGGTGGATGTGGGGAAATCCATGAGGCTAATGGAACCAATCGGAAGGCTTGGATTGATCCAAGTTACCCCCACCTCCGCCGTCAGAGGTTGCGCCGGCGAACTTTCCCCCGTACTCGTTGGCGGCGAAACTTCCTTATCGCTTTGATGCGAAAAGAGGCAGCCCATGAGCAACGCGGGGTAGAGGTACTTGACGGTAGGAATGATTGCGGAAACCAGTCGCATGGAACCTCCGGAAATTCGCTATTCCCGTCCGACAAGCCCTAGCCAACTCGCTGGGACGGGAGGGGACGGTTGGACGGGTAAAGCGCAGGGAAACAATCTAACTTCCGGCTATTCCGATTCCAATAGGGTGCATTTGGTTGGATTTTGTCATATCTATTTTATTGGTCGCGCGTTTATCCGATAGGAGCGGCTATATGGATGGATTCACACTGCTATTCCTATATGGCATGGAATTTTTGTCTCCCTTTCCCAAGGAGGCCTTGCCCATCATCGTGACCCATCGGAAGCCTGACCCGTCGGGGCCCATCGTACTTACGGAAACCTGGACTTTCGTCGCGCCGAACACGGTCCGGATGGACCAAACGGAAATCCTGGATGGAAAAGAAACTCTCGATAGCCGGATGGAATATCGGCTTGACGATCAGAACAATATCACCGAAACTATAGACCTCTCGACGATCTCATATCCGTTCTCGCATATTATCTACGATTACGCGGATGGGCATCCGGTAAAAGCGACGGAGACTTACCACCTAGGCGAACCCGTTCAGATGACTTTCGCATGGGAAGGTTCTGATCTGATCCGATCCACATGGCAAACACAAGTGGGATTGGAGATCCATCAATCCGCTGACGACTACCAATGGCAGGACTGAAAACTGCTCGCAACTTTTACGGAGGGCGGAACGGATACCCTACGCTATACTTATCCCGCTCTTGACTCGATCGCGTTTTGGAGGAACTCCAGATATCCCCCGTACGGCCCAGTGGAAGCAAGCATCGAGCTTAAGGACGGGCGCGCGTTCCACAAAACCTTCGATGGAGAGGAATGGACGGTGAAATACGGGAACCAGGCGGGGGCCTTGCTTCCCCCGCCGGCGATCCGCCGCTACAAGGGAACGGAGGCTAATCGGGATGCCCTGGGAAGATGCTACCGGACGGGGCCTGGAACGCCCTGGGGTAGCGTTTGGGTTACGGGACAGGATTCGCGACATCAAGGGGAATAGCGGCGAGCTCGCCGCGTCGGGTCCCGTCCGTTCGGTCCATCACTTCAAATCGAGTTCGACAAGGTTGGGATAATCGGTGATCCAGGTTTGGTCGATCACCAATCCGGATGGTCCTACCGCGAACGGAACGTTCGCCACCGATCCGTCCAGCAGATCATGGGAGCGGACCGCGCGTACGCGGATGCCTCCCGGCAAGGAGAGCGACACCTTGGCGGACCGTTTCGGGAAGGCATCGTCCTGCGCGGCGCGGAACCAGAAGGCCAGGTAGGCGACCTTGTCCGTCTTGATGAGCAGGTACCGCTCGATGTCCGCTGCGGGGCCCGCCTGCGGCCCGACGGCGAAGCGGGCCATCGTTCCCTTCCAGGCGGAGAGCGCCGGCGCGGGCGACGAGTTCCGGGTCAAGGCGGCCAGGTTACGCAGCGCGCGCTTGGCCGGGGCGCGGATCTGCCAACCCCGATCGCCGCCGGTCCAGCAGAATTGGCCGACCACCTTGATCCCGCACCGGATGGGATAGAAGAAGAGCCCGCGGCACAGGTACTTCGCTTGGCCAAGGGCGGTCGTGCGCCGGCCTTCTTCGCGCTGCGGCCCGGGCGCGCCATCGGGCGGGGCCGCCCATCCGATCTCCGTGATCCAGGTTTCGCCGATGCCGTTGGCCTTGGCCAGGCGCAGGTATGGCTCGATGGCGTACGCATAGCTCCCCTCCGGAGTGGGATCGGCGTCGTTCACGTAAGGATGGATGGCCAGGATGTCGACGTGTTTGGCGATGGCGGGAAGGTACCGCTCGGCGGCGGCCAATCCGCCGTCGTCTTCCCCCGGGGAAAGGATCCTGGCCTTTGGATGGACGCGCTTGATCGCCTCGGCGGCGGCGTTGAAGTACTCGATTAGATGGGGGCCCCAGATTCGGCCGGCATGCCTATCCTCCGGACCCGCGAAGTAATCCCAGAAAAGGTAGTTGTGAGGCTCGTTGCCGATCTCGAAGTAACGGACCCGATCGCGGAATCGCGAGGCGAAGGCCGCGCAGAATCGCGAAAATCCCTCCGGCGAAAGCATGTTCATGCCGGGGTTGCGCAGATCGAATTTCGATTCCCCGACCACCGCCCCCGAAGCGCCATAAAGCGCATTGCCGCCGTTCAGCAACACGTAAGGCGTGATGCGATGCGATTGAAGGGAATCGAAGAAGGCCTCGATGGGATGCGGATTCCCTTCCATCCGGTATCCGGGAAAAGCATACTCCCCCCGCCGCCCGATCTCGCAATCCTTCCAATTGATTTCGTTGCGGTACCACCGTACGCCGCAGTCTTCCCATTCATGGGATAGGCTATCGGCGATGGGAGTCCGCTGAATGCTCTCCGAGGTGGTCCCCAGCGCGCTTTCGACATCCGCAAGGCTCGCGATCACCAAGGTATCGACGCCGGGCGGGATCAACGCCGGCTTGCGCGCCATGGCATCGGCGAAGGAGGCGAGAGCCCAGACCAAGGCGAAGGCCCAAGGGCAGAATCGACCTGGGTGGAGGCGGGTCCCGCGGGCGGGGGTACGGTCAAGGTAGGGCATGGCGCCTCTTCGCGTGCGGTATCGCAGCCACGAAATTAGGAAAGCGGACTCGGACGCCCCATATCCGGCCTTCCGGATCGACGGCCGGCATGGACGGGGCCTTGCGTCATGCTATCTTTCCCCCCTTCCCGGCAGGGCATCCCAAACAGGCGGTTATGGCAGGCACAAAAACCCTCGCGGATCTCAAGGTGGCTATCGTCCACTACTGGCTCGTCTCCATGCGCGGCGGGGAAAAGGTGGTCGAGCAGCTCTGCGAATTGTTCCCGCAGGCCGATCTCTATACCCTCGTGGCCCGCCCCGAGAACCTCTCCGAAACCATCCGCCGCCACAAGCTAACCACCTCGTTCCTGCAGCGGCTTCCGGGAGGGGTCAAGCATTACCAGAAGCTGCTGCCTCTCATGCCTTTCGCCATCGAGCAGTTCGATCTCAACGGATACGATCTCGTCATCAGTTCCGATACCAACGTCACCAAAGGCGTGGTCACCCGTCCCGGCGTGTTGCACGTGAACTATTGCCACACGCCCATGCGCTACGCCTGGGATATGTACCACGAATACATGCATGGGTTCGGCCTGGGACGGATCGCGAAGATGATCATGGCGGCGTCCACCAATTATCTGCGGGTGTGGGACGTGGCCGCTGCGAACCGCGTCGACCATTTCATCGCCAACTCCGGGAACGTCCGCCGCCGCATCCGCAAGCACTACCGGCGGGAGGCCGAGGTCATCCCCCCGCCCGTGGACGTGGAGACGTTCGTGCCGGGCGGCGCGGCGGGCGATTACTACCTGATGCTGGGCCAGATCATCCCCTACAAGCGCGTGGACGTGGCCGTGGAAGCCTTCAACCGGAACGGCCGGCGGCTGGTGATCATCGGCGAGGGCTCGGAACGCGAGCGCCTGAAAGCCTTGGCGAAGCCCAACGTTGAGTTCCGGGGCCGGCTCACCACCGAAGAAATCCATCGCCTCTACGCGGGCTGCCGCGGATTCGTGTTCCCCGGCGAAGAGGATTTCGGCATCACCCCGCTGGAGGCCCAAGCCTGCGGGCGGCCCGTGATCGCTTTCGGCAAGGGCGGGGCCTTGGAGACAGTACGGGACGGAGAGACGGGATTGTTCTTCGCGGAGCAGACCGCGGAGAGCCTGAACGCCGCCGTGGATCGCTTGGAAGCGGGCGACCATTCCATCACGCCGGAGAAATGCCGCGCGAACGCCCTCGGTTTTTCGAACGCGAAGTTCCGGGAGCGGATGGCAGCCTTCATCGCGAAGAAATGGACGGAGCACCAGAACCAGGCCTAAGGGCCGCGCACGAACGCGACCGGTGAATCCGGATTAGGATGCCGGCACCTTGAAAAAGCCGCGGCCCTGCTTGGACGACCATTGTACCAGAAGCAGTCGCCCGGCCCCGCGGGCCCCGAGGGTCACGGTTCGGCTTCCATGATCGAACGTGTCCTGGAAAAGGATCGAACCATCGATCGTCAAGACCCGTAACCTGCATGCGTCATAGGGGATTTCCAACTGTAAGCGCACTTCCGCCGCGGGACCGTTCTCCCTTCGGATCCGGAAGGCATTTCCCGCCCCGGAATGCGCGAGCAGGATCTTACTGGTCGCCAAATTGATGTCCAACGGGATGCGTTGGCCCGGAAGAGGGCATGGCAAGCTGAATTGGTGGCCTAGCGTATCCTTGAGTTGGCATGCTGCGGTGTCGTAGTAGGTGAAGGTGGGAACCAGGCTGTAATTGCCGTCGGCGTCGGTCCGCCCGGTGGCCAGAGCCGTGCCTGAACCGGTCCGTAAGTTCAACACGTGATTCGCCGCCGGCCTGCCGGAGCCGTCCACCGCCTTCCCGGATAAAACGCCGCGCGGAAGCATTTTCAAGGTGACGCCGAGGGCGTATTGATCCATATCGCCCAAGGTATCTACGGCCCCGAAACTTCCCGCATCGGCCGTCAAGTATTGCAGCCTGCAATGCGGATCCCCGCCGGGGGGGAAGCGGATGGCCAGGTTCGCATCGCCCTTTGCCTCGATCGCCGTAGACATGGGATAGCGAGGAGGGTAGACGTAGGTCGTCGTATCCACGGCGAGACAGCCGAAACGGACCACGGCGAACCCCTCCGGGACAGCGCTATCGCCAAAGGACGGTTTGGCCTTGAAGATCCGGTACCCGGGCGGAATGGGATCCGTGGGCATGACATTGGCACCTATATCCAAGGAGGTGACTTTTGGGCTCATCAACCAGAAAAACCGATCGTAATCCATCCGAAAGGCATGGTAATGGCGTTTTCGGGTTTCCATGAACAGGATATGGCTGCCGTGCAGGAACGCATGGCAGGTCAACCGGAAGGTCCCGCCGGCATCGGTGCTTGTGGAGTCGAAAGCCAGGTCTCCATTTTCCATATAGTAGCCGAGGATCACGAGCGCGTCGGTCATGGGAGCCCCTGTGATCGTGATGACGTTTCCGCTGATCATGGTTGGTCCTGGCGGATTGGTCGCATCCGCCACGTCGGGCGTCTGGGAAGGGTTGGGACTCAAGGAGCCTGCAGTGAGGTTCACATCCTGATGGATTTCGGAACCGGGTCCGGGACAGGGGATTTCGACGGAGTCGGGACGGGGAACCTCGATGCGACATCCCCCCGATACTCCGCCGGGAGGGACGACCTCGAAGGCGCCATGGCCATCGGTATGGGTATCGGCGACCTTCCCGAAAATGGCTGTTCGGTCCCCGTTGCCAGGCCCGCGAAGATACTTGCTGAGGGTCACGGGATAGTTCGGGACCGGGACGCCGGCCGCGTCCCGCACGCTGCCCGTTACTCTGCCTGGGCCCATCAGCACCAAGGTGTCATTGTTGTCCAACTGGTGAAGTCCATCATAGGTAATCCCGGATTGGATTGGCTTGCTGACGGTGAGGGAGCCCAATGCATCGGCCCGCAAAGCTACGACAAGATCGGAAAAAGAGTGGGGACCTATCATCAGATCAACCCTTCCAGCTTCATCCGTTTGTGTCACAAGGAGATCAGGCTGGCTACCGCAGGGGAAATCGAAATCGGCGCAATAACGTAGGTCCACGCTGAACCGGACCATGGCCGCCGGAGTGATTCCATCCGGACGCAAAACGGTAGCCTTTAACAACTTGTAACCATACGGCAGCAGAGAATCCCCCATCTGCTTTTTCCCGATTGCGATCAAAGTATCCGTTCTTTGATATGCATCGGATTTGTAGAGGCTCATTGGATGGTATCCGGCGGCGCGCGCCTCCAGGAACCAGACTCCGGTATCCCCGGACACGGGGTCGGGCGCCAGCCGGAAGCCGCCCGCGGAGTCGGCGAACACGGTATCGAGACGGAAGGTGAATGCGGCGGGATCGATCTCCCGCCCCAATACGATGGCGGCGCCGGGAAGCGGAACCCCGGCCATGTTCTCGATGGCGCCAGTGAAAACGGGGTGGGTAGGAAAGAAGGCAAAAGTCGAGCCGGCCGCGGCGGCGAGGAGGGCGAGAGCGCGCGTGAAAGGCACGATGGGATAGATCGTTTTTCCTCCGGATTCGCGAACAAAAAACGTAGTCTTTTTCTCCGCCCGGCTTTAGAAGCCCGGAACCTTGAGGCTTCCGCCCCCCTGGGGAGCCGACCATTGCGCTAAAACCATTCGGGCCGTGTGCAGCGGGGATAACCGTACGGCCCGGATTCCCTTATCCAATCGGCCTTGAAACATCAGCCTCCCGTCCGGGCTCGCGACGCGCACCAAGCATTGATCGTACGGCACATCAAAAGTCCAGAGTTCGGATCCGCCGGCCCCCGTTTCCCTGCGCATGCGTAAGCCGCTACTCCTGTTTAAACCCTGCGGGGGACCGATCTTTTCCGTATCACGGAGCATCGCGGCGGTCCCGAGTTCGATAGTGGCGATGTTTTCGCCATTGCGTAGAAGAGAAGAGGCGTACGAGGACCAGCTTCCAAGTACGGGATACGGAACGAAACCTGCCTTGCGGTATTCCAGAAAGGTGAATACGTACCCTGGGTCCATGCTGTGCGTATACAAAACGAAGGCGCCCCCCTTATCCGATCGTGTCGAGTCGTATACCCTGGCGCCATCGGAGTTGAGATACGCGAGCAGGATGGACGCATCGACGACGGGCGCGCCGGTTTTCGTGACGAGGTTCCCCGTCAACTCTAGGCCCTTGGCATCCCTGTAACCATATACGATGTCCCGGTCGTCCGGGTATTTCGGCTGCAGAGGCGGGGCGGAAAGCGCCAACTCTTTATGCACGAGAGTATCGAATCCAGGGCAATCTACGTTAAGAGAGTCGGGACTGGGAGTTTGGAGGCGGCACTGGGTATTGAAGTAGAGCGTTTTCCGGATTGCCAGGACGAAGTGTCCCGCCGAGTCGGTCAGGGCGGCTGCGCTTTCCGCGTATTCCGCAACGATTCTTCCGTGACCCGGAAAAGCCACGGTCCGGCACAATTGAACCGGATATTCCGGAACGGGAATCCCTGCGGCGTCGCGCACCGTTCCTTCAAGGATGCCAAGCGGTTGCAGACGTAACGTATCCCCCGCCGCGGTCCCCTCGAATTCGCCGCGCCATTGATTGCCGCTCTTGAGGATCTTTTGCGCGCCTAGAGGCCCCGGGGCATCCCTACGATACCGATGAATTCCTTGCTCAACGCCGATCCTTGGACGTTCAAGTCTACTTGACCCTTCTGATCGGCGGTGTCGATCAGGAAAGCGACGGGCTCCATCCCGCTCATGTCGTCCATTCAGACCGCGGTGATAATCGTCCCCGCCGCACGCGTATGGCCGTCGGGGAGCAGAACGGTGAATTTCATTTCCCGGGGCGACGAAACGGGCCTGGATAGGCTCAAATAGGTCGCTCCCATCTCGATTCGCGAGAGCGTGTTGATGGATGCCGGGAAAGAATAGCCGCCGCCATTTTGGACGTACCCCGTTTTTTTCACGGTCAGGTTCCAGATCCAATCCGAAGGAGCCGCGATGGAATCGAAGCTTAGACTATATCCGCCCATGCTATCTGTCACGGTGGATTCGGCCTTCACCACCGCGCCACCGGTGAACTCGGTTTGGGCCAAGGATACGGACGCGTTCGCGAGGGGAACGGAATCCAGGCTCAGTACCTTTCCGGTGAACTCGGTGCTCGCGAAGGTGGCTCCGCTTTGGAAGCCCATCCATAATGCCAGGATGGCGAAAGCGGAAGAGGGTTTCATAGGCTTACATTCTTGTTTGGGTTTATAAAGCGGGAACCTTGATCGCTCCCCTCCCTTGAGGAGACGACCATTGCACCAGGAGCAGCCGCGAGGATCCTGGTAGCGTCACGGTCCGGCTTCCATGATCGAGGATGCCCCGGTACAGGAACGTGCCATCGGCGGACAATACCCGCAAAGCGCAATGGTCATAGGGTAGTTCCAACTCCAATCGATCCAATCCTCCCGACCTGGATTGCCTGCGGAGGCGGAAGCGGCCGATCGGGCCTGGCCGGATTATACCCGTTGCCATATTCACGTCAAGATGGACCTTCTGACCCAGGAGCGGGCACGGTACGTCGATGGCCCCGGTTAAGGAATAATCGATGTGGCAAGCCATGGGGACATACGTGTTTTGGGACAGAACCAGAACATAGTTTCCAGCTGAATCCGTGGTCGCTGTACCCACCTCCGTGGTCCCCGAAGCTCCGGATGCGTCCGTACGCAGGTGCAGCACTCGATCCTTCGCGGGGAAACCCGCCGAGTCCAGCATCCTTCCTGAGAAGGTTCCATTCGGTTGCAAAGCCAAGGTATCGCCGGCGGAGAGCTTCGCCAAATCGGCCAGGGTGTCGACAGCCCCACACCCATCTGCATCGACAGCGACGATAAAACGATCGCACTTGCTGGTTATCGAGGGATCTTCCTCAGGGAAGGGATAGGGGTAAGCCATATCCATTTCGCCCCGGGAATCGGGGAAGGATGAGGGAAGATGGAATTGGGGGAGCCAGCTTCCGGTGGCTGAATCCTTGGCAAGACACCCCACATGGAAGGAAAGATTCTTGGGCAAGCTTTTGCCTGCCTCCGGCTTGGGGATGACATGGAACCGGGAAATGCCGTCGGGCGGCGGTTCGCTGAACATCACCGTGGTCCCGAGCTTGAATCCGGCGATGTTGTGATCGCGATCGCTAAGATATTGAACGGTCCAAAGCCAACTACTCGTCATCACCGGGCTTGCGAGGAATCCTGTCTTGCGGTATTCCATTATGGAGCCTAGTCTGTGCGTGTACAAAACGAAGGCGCCGCCCTGATCCGAACGAGTCGAATCGAATTCGATGGTCCCATCCGGGGTATAATTGGCAATCAGGACGGTCGCGTCGACGACGGGTCCTCCGTACCTCGTAACGAGATTCCCCGTCAGCCTATAGCCCTGCGCATCCAAAGAACCATATACGAGGCCGCGGGTGACTCCAGGGTAATTCAGCTTCAGGGATGGGATAGGAAGAGTGTAATCCTTATGCGCGCGTGATCCGGGTATCGGACATCCGATGGCTAAGGAATCGGGACGAGGTGTTTGGATGCGGCACTGGGTGTTGAAGTGGAGCGTCCTGTCGGGGGTCAGCACGAAGCGCCCCGCCGAATCCGTCCGGGCGGAATCGCATTCCCCATATGCGTCCTGGACAGAGCCCCGTCCCGCCTTCGTCACGAGCCGTTCCAATCGGACCGGATAATCCGGCACTGGAATTCCGGCGGTGTCGCGGACCGTTCCTTCGATAAAGCCCTGCGGTTGCAGGCGCAAAGTATCTCCTGCCGCGGTCCCGTCGAATTCCCCGAGCCATCCGGGGTTCTTAAGGACTTTCTGCGCGCTCAAACCTCCTTGGGCATCCACCACCAAGCCGAGGAAATCCATGGAAAGCCACGATCCCCCTAAGGTCATAACCACCCGCCCCTGCTGATCCGCGGTATCGATCAAGAAAGTCCCCGGCTCGCTTAGGCTCAAATAGTCCGATTGTTTGAAAACCGCGCTGACAATCGCCCCCGCCGCAGGCGTAGTGCCGTCCGGCATCAGGATCGTGAAAATCATGTCGCGGGAAGTCGAAGAGGGCCTCGTCTTGCTCAAGTACGTCGTCCCCAGATTGATTTGCGGCGGTGTGCCGATGGGTGGCGCGAAAGTATTGTCGCTGTGATCGTACCCGTCTTTCGCCACATTCACGGACCAAGTCCAATCATAAGCCACTACGGAATCAAAGGTCATGCTGAACTTGCCCGCGCTATCGGTCATGGTGGACTCCGCTTTTACCACCGGGCCCGAGGGCGAGGTCATCTGAGCCAAGGATACGGACGCGTTCGCGATAGGCATGGAATCCAGGCCTAGTACCCTTCCGGTGAACTCGGTGCTCGCGAGGGCGACTCCGCTTTGGAGGCCTATCCACAGGGTCAACACTACGATCGCCGGCGAGGCCGAGAAACGAAAGTGCTTCATACGGTAGCCTTTTTCGGGAGATGTTCAGAGCGCGTCCCCTAAATGTAACTCTCGATTCCGTGGGGCCGCCGGCCCTGATGGGAGAGTTTTTATAAATTCCACCGGATCATGACCAGGGTACTTTGTTTTCCCGGAGTCCCATGAATTCTCGTTTTTGCGTCGTGACCGGTGGTTCCGGCTATATCGGCGGCTTCCTGATCCGGTCCCTTCTGGCCCAGGGCCGTTTCGATCGCATCTATAATTTCGATCTCCGCCAGCGGGACTTCGCCGATGCCCGCGTCGAATTCCGCAAGGTGGACGTACGCGTCCCCATCGCAGAGACCCTGCCGGAATTCGATCCCGCCGGGAGCTGGATCTTCAACTTGGCGGCTTTATGCCGGGAGCCCGGCTCCGAGCCGCGCGAGTATTTCGACACCAACGTGGGCGGCGCCGAAACCATTACCGCTTGGGCGGAAGCGCAGGGCTTCCGCAACCTGTTTTTCACCAGCACCATGTCCTCATACGGGCGGATGGACGCGCCTACGCCCGAGACGGCGCGCCAATATCCCGAGACTCCCTACGGCATCTCTAAGGCCATCGCCGAGAAAATCCACCGGGTTTGGCTGGAGCGCGGCGCGGACCGCCGCCTCGTCATCTGCCGGCCCAGCGTCATCTTCGGCCCCGGGGACGTGGAGAACGTACCGCGCATGATCCGGGCGGTGAAGAAGGGATACTTCGTCTTCCCGGGTAGCCCGGACATCATCAAGGGCTATGGATACGTGTACGGTCTGATCGAGAGCATGGATTTCGTAATGGCGAAGCCGGAGCGGTTCCTCGTCTACAACTACGCCGAACGCGATTGCCTGCCGCTGGGCGGGATGATAAAGACCATACAGGAATTCGTGGGGCGCAAGCCGCTCACCTTGCGCGTGCCCATCCTGCCGCTGCTGGTTGCCTCCTATGCCATCCAATTCCTATCCCGCCTCACGGGGCGCAAGAGCCCCATTCATCCCGTGCGCATCCGCAAGGTGGCCTTCCCCACCAATCTCAAGCCGCAATACCTGATCGACAACGGGTTCGCCTTCAAATATCCTCTCGAGAAAGCCCTGGCCCACTGGAAGGCGATCGCCCCCCATGAATTCTAGCGCGGTCGCGCAGCCGCCGCCGAAGGGCAAAGGGGCGGGCGGCGTCCGTATCGCATGGCTGGAGAAGGCCGCCTTGGCGGCCATCATTCTGGGGATCATCACGGGGGCGAAGGTGCTGGGCGGCAACATCAACCTGCGCGTCTATACTTTCGTGGTCCTGGCGGTTTTCTTCCTGCGCCTGGAATTCATGGCGGCCATCATCGGCCGCAATCCCCGCCTCTGGCTTTCCCTATTCTCATTCCTCATGGCATGCCTGGCTTCCATGTTCAACGCCGTGAACTTGGAAATGGGCATGAAGCAAATCGTCCTGATCTCCACCTTCATGCTGGTACCCCTGGCCATGACGGCCCTGATCATCAAGCGACCGGGCAACGTTTCCATCATCTTATTCTGGGTCGTGCTGGGCGCATTCATAGCCAATGTCAACGGCTATATCGATCCGTTCTACCGGTACAAGGCTCAGGGTTGGCTCACCGGTTTCGGCCGGCCCCAATCCTTCTTCACCGAGGCCAACGAATACGGGCAATTCATGGTTATGATCTGGGGCTACTTTCTGGCCATGATCGTGCTCCGATCCTCGTCGAAACGCCTGCGCCGGGCCGGATTACTCTCCGCTCTCCTGATGTTCCCGGTGTTCCTGATCAACAACAGCCGGGGCAGCTACCTGGGGTTCGCCCTGGAATGTATCCTGATTGGCTGGCTCTTGTTCCGTTCGGAGCCTTTCCGCTATTTCTTCAAAGTGTCGGCTTTGGGGCTTGGGCTGATGGTTGGGTCCATGGTGATGGCGTACGGCATAGCAAGCCTGATCCCGACCATCAACGGCGATACCGTAGCCGATTGGATCGTCGGCCGCATGTTGAGCTTCACTTCGGGAGACGATCCCACCACCCAATTGCGCGCTTCCCAGCAACGCAGCGGCTACCAGGCAATGCTCGATCATCCGCTCACGGGCGCCGGCATCGGAAACCTGATGTATTACCTTAATGAACGCACCGAATTGGCCGAGAGTGGCGTGCAAAAGGGACCTACAGCCACTTCGGCCTTCTGGCTTACCGATCTCCTGGGCGAGACCGGCCTCTTCGGAACCTTGGCCATGGGCTTGGTCATCGCGGTCTTGATCTGGCAGGCTTACCGCAACTACCTTTTCCAGCGGGGCGGGCCGTTGGAATGCATGGCTGCCGGGAGCTTCCTGAGCATTAATGGCATGCTGCTCAACGGCGTGAGTTATCCTCCCATCTACCTTTCATTTTTCTGGCTGAACGTGGGAATGTGCGTGCAGCTTTCCTACCTCCGGGAGATCGGCTACCGCGCAGAAGCGAAGGGCCCGGAAATGGAACGAAGGCTGGAAGCAGGGGCGCTTAGGCCCGGTCCGCGCCCAGCATGAGATCGCGCAATTTGGCTGCGCCCTCTTCCCAAGCGGGAAGCCCTTCCGGCCGGACGCCCGGCTTGGGGTTCGCCAAGGCCGCTTCGATGCCCGCCTCGATGCCTTCCAGGGTCGGCTGCACGTAAATGGCCCCGGGCCCGGCGGCTTCCCGTATCTCCGGCAAGTCGCTGCAGACGACACGCGTGCCGCAGGCCCTTGCCTCCAACGCCGGCATCCCGAATCCTTCGTAGATCGACGGGAAGACGAAAGCCTCGGAGGCCGTATAGAGCGCCGGCAGATCCGCGTCCTCCACGTATCCCAAGGGCATCAGGTCGGCCTCGCGACCACCCGTCAGGAGGGCGCGCAAATTTTCGTCCTTCCAGCCCTTGCCGCCGACCAGCACCAGTTTACAACCAGGCAGCTTTCCCCGTTCCTTGAGCGACAGGAAGGCGCGGATCAAGAGCCCGAGGTTCTTGCGCGGCTCCCAGGTCGCGACGGCCAGCAGGTACGGAGAACTCACCCCCAGCCGCAGGAGCGTATCCCGACAAGGCTCGGGCGCCACGGGACGGAAGCCTTCGCTGACCGCGGCGAGGACCACGGCGTCCGCATCTCGCCCGAAGGCGCGGAGCAGCCTATCGGCCGTGCCCCGGGAATTGGTGGTAACGTGATCGGCCCTTAGCAAATCGCGGCGAAAGAAAAGCTGATGCGCGAGTCGATGGGTGTTGACCATGGCGTGGGGCACCAGCAGGAAATTGAGGTCGTGCACCGTGATCACGGTGCGAACGCGCTTCGGCAGGTTGGGAAGCAAGGCCGATGTGCCCCAGAACACCTCGACTCCATCACGGCGGGCCATGGCGCCGCATCGCCACTTGAGCCAAACGATGGCCTTGAGGCGCTTTGAGAGGAAGAACCCGTCCACGCGCACCTTCCACCGGCTGGAAACCCGGGGCGGATCGACGGGGACGTTACTGTAGATGATGAAGGACGTCGTGGGCATGAGCCGATCCAGGCATTCGCACAATTCCGCGACGTAGCGCCCTACGCCCGTCCGCCTTCCCTGCAGGGCGCGACCGTCCACGCCTATGACTCGAGGCTGATTCCCCGTCATGAAACGCTGCTGGTCCGGGGATGATCCCCGCTACGGAAAAGAAGTGAGGTTATTGGGAATTTCCTAGATTCTTCGCGTGGCAATCCGATCGCCGGGCCGGAAAGATAGCGCTTTGAAAAGCGGAGCCGCAAGGGTTCATTGGGGGCAGCTCTGAAGATTTCCGTCATCACGCCCACCTACAATGCGGAACGGACCTTGGAAAGGACGATTCGCAGCGTCCTGGGGCAGGGTTACCCGGATCTGGAATACATCATCGTCGACGGTCTTTCCCAGGATGGGACGCTCACCGTGGCCGAGAGGCATGCCAACGGCATCGCCCGTTGGATCTCCGAGAAGGATCGGGGCATTTATGACGCCATGAACAAAGGCGTCAAGCTCGCCCGGGGGGAATGGATCGGCATCCTCAACGCCGACGACGTCTATGCGGATGGGGTCTTGCGTTCCTTATCCGACCTGGCTTCCGAGTACCCGGATACGGAAGTGTTCTACGCCGACCTACGGATGGTCTTCGCCGACCGCCCTGCTTACCTCATGAAATCGGCGGCCAAGCTGCGCCAACGGGACTTCTGGAAGATGCCGGTCTGGCATCCCACCATGTTCGTGCGCAGAGATGTCTACGATAGGCTGGGCATCTTCGCCGACGGCTATCGCATCGCGGCCGATTACGAACTGGCGCTGCGATTTTTCCTGGCGGGCGTCCGCTTCCGCCACCTCGATCGTATTTGGGTGGAAATGGCGGGGGGCGGCGCCAGCGATGTCCGCTGGTTCGAGGGGAAGCGTGAACTGCGGCGAATCGCCGAGAGCCATGGAGTGTTTCGCGGATGGTTGAAAAGGTTGTACCACCTCGATCTGCTTCGAGTACGTCTTTCGGGGTTCCTGGAAACGGTTCCGCTGCTGAAAACGGCCCAAGCGGTTTACCGCAAGGCGAAGTCCCGGCTGGAGCCAGGCTTTTGAGCCCCGCGGCAGGCGCACCGACGGAGGCGCGTATGGAATCCGGAGCCCACGGGGAAGACGCCCTCAACCTGAGGGATATGTTCTCGATCCTGGCGCGGCGGAAGTTCACCGGTTTGGCGGTAGCCCTCCTCATCGGCGCGTGGTCCTTTAAGATCGCAATGACAACTCCCCCGGCCTGGGTCTCCTCGTCCAAGATCATCTGCAAGACCGCGGAAAACGGGGAGGGCCAGCTTTCGCAATTGGCTGCCATGGCCGGCCTCAACCTCAACAGGCCAGGCACCAACAATCCCTCGGCCTACTTCGAAGATATCCTGAACGACGACGAGTTCCTGGAAGGCATGCTGGACCGCAAGTGGAAATACAAGAACGACTCCCTCAGCATCACCGAAATCTGGAAGCTGAAGCCGGGCAAGGAAAAGACGGATGATCCCGAATACGCCTTCCGCAAACGCCAGGTCGAAATGCTCCGCAATAGCGGCGTCCTGCGGCTGAAGCGCACGAAGAACGGCATCTTCGAAATCATCACCGAATTCGGCGATCCGCGGGTCGCATACGATTTGAACCTGTACACCATCGATTGGCTCAATCGCTATCTGGTAAAGGCCTTCCGCACCCAGGCCAGGGAAAACCGGATTTTCGTCGAAGAGCGGATCAGCGATGTCTCGGCCGAGCTCGAACGGAACGAGAACGCCTTGGCGGAATTCCGGGAACGGAACCTGGGGGTGGGGGCGCCGAAGGTGATGATGCAACTGGGGAGATTGACGCGTAACCTGAATGTGAACCAGGAGATCTTCCTACAGTTGCGGAAAGAGCTGGAACTCGCCAAGCTGGAAGAGCTTAAGGATCAACCCCTGATCGAGGTCATCTCCAAACCCGTCATCGCCGTGGACCGGTCAAAGCCGAGGCGGAAGCAAATCGTGGTGATAGGATTCTTCCTGGGTTGTATCCTCGGCATTAGCGCCACATTTTTACACCATTGGTTCGCCCGGATGCTCGCCAAACCCGGCGCTTGAGCGCCGGTCACTTCGTCAGCGCTTGCACGGAGAGGATCAGGGCCACCACCACGCCGGTGGTCCCCAATACCGCATTCAGGCCCGCCACCCAGTCGACGGACTTGGGTTCCGGCCCTTGCGGAACATAGATGACGCTTCCCGCGTCGGGCCTGCGGTTGAAGTAGTTGTCCCGGCTGGTCTCGCCGTTGGCGTATTGAACCACCACCCGATCCCGTTCGCTGCGCCTGGTGAATCCGCCGGCCTTCTCAATGTAATAGCTGACCGAAGCGCCCTCTTTCAAAAGCACGCTGGTCTCGAACCCGACTTCCCCGATCACCTTCACCGTATTGAGGCGTTCCGGGATGAAGATACTGTCGCCGCCCATCAAGCCTATGTTGACCGTACTCTTGGGGTTCCGCACGGCTTTGGTAATATCGACCCCGATGCGGCCCACGCTGTCCCGTGTACGGAAGAAACGGCCGCCCTGGACGTAGGCGTTGTCCTTGAATCCCCCGGCCCGCGCCACTACCGAGGAAATCTGCTCGTCCGGATAAAGCAAGGCGTATTTTCCCGGGTGCAGGAATAGGCCTTCCAGAGTGACAACCTCCTTCTGATACCACTTCGGATCGACGGGGATTTGCACTAGATCGCCCCTGTTCAGCTTGAATCCAGGGCCCTTCTTGGCCAGATCGTCATCTCCTTCCAATGCGATCTGTTCGATTTTTCGCTCCCGTCCGTTGCCTCGGAAGACAAGGATTTTACCTGTTTCGTGATGGGGAAGGAGGCCTCCGGCTTCCATAACCAGATCCTTGGCCGTGATGCCCTCGCGGAACTCGTATGTGCCGGGCTTGAAGACGGCGCCCGCGATCTGCACGGAGTCGGGCACATTCATGTCCTTAACGCTGTACAGGATGACGTTATCCCGCGGCTGCAATGCGATGGAATCGATTTGTACGCTGTCCAGGGAATAGGCGATGAGGCGGCTGGTGCCGTCCGGATTGAACCGGACGACGTGGACCCGGCCCAGATAGGCATCCTCGCGCAGGCCCCCCGCTTTCGCGACCAGCTGGTTCACCGAAGAGATCCCGTCGGCGGAGTAGGTGCCTGGATATTTGACCGGCCCGCTCACCACGATGAAGTTGATGCTGGGCTCGGTTGATTTGGCGACATAAACCTTGTCGCCGTCCCGCAGATCGATTTTCGCCTTGCCGAGCAAATAGTCCTGTGGGGAGGCGAGGTCTAGGTAGTTTAAATTGCCGGTGGGCCCGATCCGTTGCAGCGTCATCCGGTGGTTCGCCGCGGTGATGTTCAACCCGCCCGCGAACTCCAGGAGCTCCTTCATTCCCTCGCCTTTTTTCAGTTCGTAGATTGCGGGCCGGCCCATGTCCCCATCGATGCTTACGAGCATTTCGGCCCGGCCAGCGAAAAGGATATCCCCGTCCTGCAAGGAGTTGGGGGAGAGCGTTTCGCCTTTAAGCAGGTAATGGTAGAGGTCGAGCGTGAACTTGTTTCCGGACCGGGACAATTGCAGGCTGCGCACGGTGCCGATGTTGGTTGGGCCCTTGGCGAAGTAGAGGGCGGACAGAACGCTCGTATGCCCCGTGAAGACGTATCCTCCGGGAACCTTTACGTCTCCCAGGACGAACACGCGGATAGGGCCGGCTTTGCCGAGGGTTAGATCGACATGCGTAGTCCCACGGCTGATCCCGGAATAGACCTTGGCGAGGCGTTGTTTGATGGCCTGAAGCGCTTGATCCAGGTTATCTCCCGCAAGTACCACTACTCCGATGCCTTCCAGGAAGATTTTCCCCTCGGAATTGAGCGTGAGCGGATATTCCTTTTCCTTGTCCCCCCATAGGGCCACCACCACTTCGTCGCCCGGTCCAAGCACGTAATCCCGTCCGACCGCTCCGGTCGCGCTGGAAAAAACCGCGGGGTTAACCGAGCCGAACACGCGCTGCTCGTACCGCATCATCGCCGGCTTCGCCAGTTTCGATTTGCCTTTGGATTTGCCGGATGCAGATGTATCCCGCGGGGCGAGGGTGTCCTGTTCCGCGCTCAGGGGATATTCCTCCGATTCCGGCCCGGAGAGGAGGGAGTCGAGGACTAGCCGTTCGCGGCCATGGCTTTTGGCGACTCCCTTTTTCACCGGTTGAGTCTCGCCGCCTTCGAGTTTCTTCTCATTGAGCGCCGAGTCCAGCTCGGATTGCTGACTGCTCGACAAGGATTGCGCTTGGAGCCGGCGGGCCTCGGCGACTTTATCCTCCAGGCTTTCCGCCAGAAGGGGGAGTGCGAGTGTTAGAAAGAGCGCGGCCGCGCGGAGGGGATAAGTGGTTGTCATTTGGTCGCTTAAATATAAAAAAACGAACCGCCTTCCAAGCCGGCGGGACACGCGTGCGCCTACATCCGAACCAAGCCGGATAGGAAATCCGCGTAAGCCTTTTCGATGCCTTCGCGCAGGGCGACTTTGTGCGTCCAGCCCATGGACCTGAGGCGGGATACGTCCAGCAGCTTGCGCGGCGTGCCGTCGGGCTTAGAGCCGTCGAAGACCAAGTCACCCTTGAATCCCACTACGTCCCGGATGGTTTCGGCGAGTTCACGGATAGTGACTTCCTGGCCGCTACCCACGTTTATGGTCTCGCTCTGGAGGTATTCGTTCATCAGGAATACGCAAGCCTCGGCCAGATCGTCGACGTAGAGGAACTCCCGTTTGGGGGATCCCGTCCCCCAGACGACGAAGGACGATTGCTTGTTGGCCTTGGCTTCATGGACTTTGCGAAGGAGCGCGGGGAGGACGTGGGCGTTCATCAGATCATAATTGTCGTTGGGTCCGTAGAGGTTGGTGGGCATGCACGAAATGAAGCTCGTATGGTATTGACGGTTATAGGCTTGGCACATCTTGATGCCGGCGATCTTCGCTAGGGCATAGGGTTCGTTGGTCGGCTCCAGAGAGCCGGTCAGCAGACAGGATTCCTTCATCGGTTGCTCGGCGAACTTGGGGTAGATACACGAACTGCCCAGGAAAAGGAGCTTCTTGACGCGGAAGATGTGGGAGGAATGGATGATATTAGTCTGGATGCAAAGGTTGCTGTAGATGAAGTCGGCGGGATAAGTGTTATTTGAGTAGATGCCGCCGACCTTGGCCGCCGCTAGGAAAACGTAGTCGGGTTTTTCCGCGCGGAAGAATTCGAAGACGGCGCGTTGATCCGTCAGGTCCAGCTCCTTGGACGAGTGTCCGATCAGGTTGCCGTATCCCTGCTCGCGCAGCTTGCGGGAGATGGCCGCACCCACCATGCCGTACAGGCCCGCGACGTAGATCTTGGCGTTCTTTTCCATGCGAATCCCCCTAAAGAGCAAACCAGTATAAAAATTTGGGCCGAGCGCATTCAAGCGATCAGCGCGCTCCGCTTCCGATGGCCCAGCGCCCCCCCAGTTCCATCTGCGTCCGGGACGCGTCCTTTCCCCGAACGTGTCCTTCGTCGCGGATGCCTTGCCAGCCGGCTCCGGCCCGGAGGGATAGGCCGCGCTCACAACGGAATTCCACCTCTCCACTAATGCGCACTTCCCTTTCCGCGATCCCCGTGGGCGAGTCGTGGCTGGGAACCGAGTAAAAGCTTTCGTACGGCGTGTCTAGACCGACCTCGCCCTTGGACAGCAGGGCCGCCGCAGCCGTCAGCCGCCAGCGGGCTCCCTTCCACGCATCCAGCCGATACCAGAAATCGAAGGCGTCCCCGCCTCGCAGGTAGCCGATGGGATAATCGACGACGTACCGATCGACGAAGACCGAATCGCCGGACCGTTGGTCGTTGCTGGCCAATACGATCCGCGAATACGCCTCGTTCAGGGGTTGGTAGTACCCGTACAGGTAGGGGTCGGTGCGAATGACGTGCAGGCTTTGTAGAAAATCCCATCCCGCCCTGGAAAAGGCCTGTCGCACGCAAGCGAGGAGGCCCATTAACGCCTCCGGTCCCCCTTCGCCCTCGGTATCCGCGTAGCGGACATCGTCCAGGTACATCTCCCCGGCCAGGGAAAAACCGCCGGGTAGCCGCAGGGCAGCATCGAGGCTGATCGCGCTGTTGGTGTACCCGTCCTTGAAGTCGTTGTGGTAGATCATGAACGGATCCGCGTCCCGCAGATCGGGGACCTTGCCTCCGATGATTTCGGTTTCGGTTATCCCCAACGCCAAGGGCCCAAGGTCCCCTTCCAGCCGGTGCGCGAACAAGGTTTTAATCCGTTCGTCATAGACGCGGTTATGGAAGTTCCCGGCACCGTGATCGGAGCCGGTATGCCGCTGAAGCCATTCTTCCGAGCCTACCGGATAGTCCTCGCTGGAGGAATCCCCGGGCGGAGTCCCCTCGAGCCAGGGATTCAGGCTGGAAACCAGGAAACGAAAACGGGCCCGAGGCATCTTCAGGGCGAATTCGGCCCCATTGTGATAGGGGACGGAGCTGCTAAGCGCCAACCCGAATTCGGGAGACGGGGACCAATGCACCGGAAAGCGCCCCAAGGTGAATCCGAAATGTTCGCTTTCGGCATGCAGGTAGGCACGCGATGGCTCGTTCAAATCCACTTCATTCCGGCCAAGCGGTAAGTTTAGCCCCAAAGGATCCCGGTGCCAAGCGGCTATATCCCGCCGCAGGCCGGCCCGGAAATAAAGGAAAGCATAGGACGTGAGGGGATAGGCCAATTCGGCATTTACCAAGGCCGGGATTTCCGACCAAGACTTGCCTATTTCCGGGTCCACTTTAATCGAACCCCAGGTGGAATGGAAACGTTCGAAATCGGTCCCGAGGGGGTAGCGACGGCCCAGGGGTAACATTCCTGCATCGAGCGTCAAGACGAAAGGGCGGGCTCGCGATTTCTCGGCGCATAGGGCAGAAAGCATGGTGGGCTCGGCGGCTGCGAGAGAGCCTTCGGAGACTGGATTTTCTGCGGCTTTGCCGCAAACTGTAGAAACGGTGGTTGGCCAAGCCACTTCCGCCGATGGGTTTCCCGCCTTGTTGAACTGAGCAATCCAAACGCGGCCCAACTCGTCGTCCGGCCACACTAGTTCTGCTCCGCTCCAAGGCTCCGCCCCCCTCGCCGGGCTCGGCCCATAAAGAATCGTAATCACGGAAAACAGGCAAAACAATTGGCTTGAATTCCGGATCATCGTGAGAAATAATAGCTCTCGTAGAAATAGGAAGGTATCCTTTAGGTCCGCCATGTTCCATCTGCTCGTCCTCGTGGTCTCTTTTCTCGTTTGCGGGATCATCCTGCATGCGGTCCTGAAGAGCCCGATCGTGCGGTTTTTCGGCGATGCTCCCGACCACAGGAAAGTCCATCAATGCATCGTACCCAGGGTGGGCGGCCTGGGGATGATCCTCGGGTTCCTCGTGGTCCTCGGAATCCGGAGCCTGGTGCCCGAAACGTTCTGGCCGGTATCCGGGAACCATTTTTCCGGCGCCCTCCTGTTCGTGGCCGTGTTCCTGGGGGTGACCGGGAGCCTCGATGACGTGCAACCGCTGAATTTCAAGACCAAATTCGCGTTCCAGTTCGTGATGGCGACAGGGATCGCGCTTTTGCTGGGCCATCATTTCTCCTCGATCGCCTTCCTGGGCCACCACGTCGAGCTACGCGGATTCGGCCACTTGATTAGCATCTTCTGGATCGTGGCGGTGATGAATGCATTCAATCTCATCGACGGAATCGATGGGTTGGCCGGAGGCGTAGCGGTCTGCGGCTTCGCCGCCGTCGCTTACATGGCCTTCGCGAGCCATGCCCTTTACCTGATGGCGATGTCGACCGCCTTCATCGGGCTGACCCTGGCCTTCCTACGATTCAATCTGTCCAGCCGGAACAAGGTCTTTCTCGGGGATTCCGGTTCGCAGTTCCTCGGTTCGGTGCTGGCGCTCTTCGCGATCGAAGTCCAGATGTTGCCTACCGCGCACCGAAGCGTTCTAGTTCCCGTCTTCCTGGTCGGCTATCCCTTGCTGGACGTTTCGGTGGCGATGCTGCGCCGCTTCCTCAAGGGGAGCTCCCGTGGCTTTTTCAAACGGTTCCCGCGCATGTTCGCCGCGGATAATGAGCATCTTCATCATCGGCTCGTCTACCTCGGGCTGTCCCATATCCAGTCGACCTTCTTGTTGCTGATGGTCGCGGCGACCTTCGCGGCTAGCGCTATCCTGATCTCCAGGTTGGGCGTCCCGGCGCGCTTTGGCGTGCTGGCTTACTTGGCCGTTTCGGTGTTCCTGATCCTGAACCGGCTGGGGTACGTCGGCATCCGGCCCTGGGTGACGTTCCCGCGCTTCAAGGCCCCGCCCAGCCGGATCGTGGGCGTGATCGAGCCGGACGATTTGTTCTTCCACTCCTTGAAGAGCTACAAACAGGACAAATTCGAGTTCCTGAGCCTGCCGGCTAAGCTCACCAAGTTCATCGGCAGCGACCTGGTTGGGGTGATGCTTTACAACGCGTCGCCTCATGAGTTCGAGGAGAAATGGGCGATTGCATTGCGTACCACGGAATACCACGATTGTCCGGCTATCGTCATCGCCGACCATGACGACATCGAAAAAATAAGAGTGCAGAATCCGGAAGGATTCCGCTTCATCCATTTCATGGCTAAACCGGTGCGGATTCCCGAGCTCATCCGCGAACTGGAGGGGCATTGCAAGCTGCATCCGTCCTTGCGCGTTAAGGCGCCGGGGCGCGGGTTCTCGTTGGCGGAGATCGCCTTGAGGAACAATGACCGCAACTAACCGACATCGCGTCCTGGTCATCAGCCGCAACATCGAGGTCAGCAACGAATTGGTGACTCTGCTGAGCGGCTACGGTTATTTCGTCGAGTACTGCCGGGACCGCATTGAAGGCATGCGGAAATTCCGCGCCCACAAGCAACCTATCGTCATCTTGGACATCAATTCCCTGCGCACCTTCCCCAAGCGTATGTTCCGCTTCATCCAGACGGTGCGCAAGAATACCATCGTGCTGATCGCGGCCAACAAGAACGAAGAAGTTGAAGCGTTCGAACGGATTGCCTATGGCGCATATGACGTGCTGCATCTCCCGCTCAAGACGGATTTCCTGAAGCTCACGCTGAAGCGGGCCATGGATCATCATCGGTTGACCTTGGAGAACATCTTCGTCAAGAACACGGTCTTCTTCGGACTTGTGATGGCCCCCATATGGGCCCTCGTCGCTTATCTGATCCTCGTGACGCGTTGATTCGTCGCCCTCCGGCGGCGGATTTCCTAACTTATGGCCGGAAAGTAATCTCTAGATCGGATTCTTCCATGAAAACCTCCAACATTTGGCTCCGTTTCGTGCCGTTCCTGGTCGCTTGCGCGCTGGCGCAAGAGGTGACCCCGGAGCAGATGCAGAAGGCCAAGGATCTCCTCTCTTCCAATCCTGAAGCTTTGGACCAGTTGATCAACCAGCAACACGTCAAGTCGCAGAGGGATAGCCTGGTCTCCAAATCGAAGATCGAAGAAGTGCGGGACAAGACGGGGCGCGAACACATGCTTCCCAAGGGCGACTCGACGGATACCCTGAGACGCGCGCGGACGGTTCCGAAACCGGCAGATACGACCGCCAAGCGTCCCGACACCCTGGTGGCCAAGCTACCCCGCCCGGATACCACGTTAGTGTACGGCGTCCAGCTTTTCGCCGATAGCAACATCGGCGGCATGACCGTGGACGTCCCCGAGGAGTACGTGATCGTCCCCGGGGATCAGATCTTGCTGCGCCTCTGGGGCCGATACAACCTGGAGAAAATCTACACGGTCGGCGAGGATGGCTACGTTTTCATGGATCCCCTCAATAAGCAGACCTACCTCAAGGGTATGACGCACCGCCGTCTCAAGCAGATGATCCAGGGAGTGATCAAGGAAATGGCCGGTGTCGAGGGGGAGGCCAAGGTCATCGCCTCCCATCCCATCAGCATCCACGTTTCCGGCTTCGCGAAGGTCCCGGGCACCATGCTTGTGACCCCTTACGCCACCTTCTGGCAGGTCTTGATGCAGTCCAAGGGCCCTTCCCCCCTCGGCTCGGTCCGGGAAATCAACCTTATCCGCGACAACCGGATCGTCCATAGCTTCGACATCTACGAGTATCTGCAGACAGGCCGCATCGCCAATGTGGGGCTGACGAACAACGACGTGCTCTTCTTCTCCGCACGCAAGAAGATAGTGGAGCTGGGCGGCTTGACCAATATCACCGGCCGATTCGAGCTGAAGCCCAACGAAACCCTGGGCGACCTGGTTACCATCGCGGGCAATTTCTCCTCAAAGAACATCTCCCCGCTGGTCCATGTAGAGCGGCAAGTGCCCCTTTCGGAGCGGAAGTCGGGCGGCCCTACGAACCAGGCCACGGACCTGGAAATCACGGGCAATGATTGGAAGGGCTTCCGGTTGCAAGAAGGCGACGTGATCGGGGAGCTGGTCAAGCGCTACGAACTGAAGAACCAGGTCTACATAGCCGGCCGCGGCATCAAAGTGCCCGGGAAATATTCCATCCAGGATGGCAAAACCACTTTCGGCGAACTGGTTGCGAAGGCGGGAGGCTTGGAGGAAGGCCATGACCGAATGGCCGAGGTCCTGAGGCACACTCCCTTGGGCAAGAAGTCGGAGCAACTGGATCTTTCCGGAACGGTTGCCGGCTCCTTCGTGCTGCAATCCAATGACAGCATCCTCACTTACCAGACGGCGGAGTTCAAAGACACCACCTTCGTACTCGTGCACGGGTTCGTGAGAAAGCAGGACACCCTCCCCTACGCCGAGTCCATGACCCTGAAGGACGTGATCCAGCGCGCAGGAGGGATCCGCGATGGCGGCCTATCCTACGTATTCGTCAAGCAGACCGACTCCAACGGGATCGTCAATTACGCCAAGGCCGATCTGAAGGATGCGGATGCTTACCAACTTCGGCCCCGGGACGAAGTGATCGCCTACGATTACCGCGATTTCAACCGCAGGTTCCCGGTGACCGTACTGGTGGACGACACCGTGCCCACCTACCTGGAATACTCCGACGGGTTGAATTTGGACTTCGTCCTCCATGCCATTGGCGGCTTGCGCCCGAATTCCGACTCCGCGCATATCGAGGTCTATTCCCCCAGCCCCGATGATTCGGCCTACCACATCGAAAGGCATACGTATGCGGCGACGGAAGAGAACCTGCACCGGAATGGCCTCATCCGCCCTGGAGCCGTGGTGGTGGTGCGCGAAAACCCGCTAAAGGTAATGCCCGCCTATGTCACCCTGATTGGGGATTTCAAGCAACCGGGGCAATACGTCTTGAAATCCAGGTTGGAAACCCTGGAATCCGTCGTCAATGAGGCGGGGGGATTGGGTCAGCGGGCCAATCCCTACGGCATCTCCATCAAGCGGAAGAACAGCAAATCCATCATCCCGGTGCTGGTCAAATCGGTTTCCCCGTTGCGGTTTTCCGGCGGCATCCCTCTGGTTCGCGACGACACCGTCTTCGTCCAGGATAACAACCAGACCATCTCGATTTCCGGAGCCGTCCTCAACGTGGGAACGACGCAATACGTCGAAGGCTCCGACTGGAAGTATTACGTCGATGAAGGCGCCGGCGGCACCCTTGATACGGCTGACGTGGACAAGACTTTCATCATCTACCCTAATGGCACCGCCGCCAAGGCGCATATGGGCTGGCTGCGGAATTCCGATGTCCGGCCCGGTTCGGAGATAGTGGTGCCTTTCAAGCCGTACAAGGATCCAGCTAAGGTGCAGCCTACCGACTGGGCCAAAGTGACGGCTTCGGTTTCGGCGGTGCTGGGGGTATTACTCAGCGTACTCATCATTCTCCAGAACGTGAAGAACCTTTGACGTCCGCTCCATCCTCCATGCCCGATTCGGCTCCGACCCGGTCCCCGGCCCCCATCGACGAGGGGTTCGACGTCTTGCAGGTCATCGTGCCCCTCTGGAAAGGGAAATGGTTCATCCTTGCGGTGACGATCCTTTCCACCGCGGTCGCCATATCGCAAAGCTACAAGAAGCGGCTTGTCTTCAAGGCTGAGGCCCTATTGGCGCCGGTGGCGGAAAGCGGTTCCGCAACCGACCGGGATGCCGGGGGGGGCTTCGCGGCCCAGTTCGGGGGCCTCGCCTCCATCGTCGGAGTCAACCTGGGCGGGGCGTCTTCTAGCCTGAACAATAATCTGGCGATATTCAAATCGAGGGAGTTCGCGAAGGAGTTCGTCCGCAACCATCGCCTAATGCCCGTCTTCTTCGATTCCGCCAGCCTGGCCCGTAAAGGCAAGGATTCGGTCACTCTCATGGACGGGGCTTCCGCTTTCAGCGATCAGATCGGCATCCTGCTGGATAAGGGGTTAATCACCCTCACGGTGAAATGGTCCGATCCGGCGGTGGCGGCGCAATGGGCCAATGCGCTGGTGGATGAAATCAACGCGTACCTCCGGGAAAAGGCCGTATCGGAAGCCGAAGCCAGCATCGACTATCTCAAAGGTGAAATCTTGAAAACCCCCGTTCCCACGATGCAGGAGATGCTGAACCGCCTCATCGAGAAACAGATGCAAATCATAACCTTGGCCAAGGTGCGCAAGCAGTACGCCTTCAGCGTCATCGATTATGCGACGCCGCCGAAACAGCGGGAAAGCCCGAAACGGGCGAAAGACGCGGCCAAGGGCGCGGCCGAGGGGCTGGCGATTTCCGTGGCCTTGATTTTCGGTTATATCATGCTCATGAACATCAGGGCGAAGTACCCAGGAGTCAGCAAACGTCTCGCGAAAACGCCCCGTTCGGGCCCGGGGTAGCCCCCCCTCTTCGGGATCGGCGGCGGGTCCGGATAGGGGCCCCAGCCTTCCCGGGGGTACTTGGAACTATTAATAAATTGGTAGATTTAGGTAGATCGAAAGCACGAAATTCGATGAAAATCGAGGAAACCTCCGAGATAAGCTGGCTCCGGGCGTGGTCGGCCGGACGTTCTTTTGCAAGGCTTTATTAGTGGACGGCAGAATTGTTTCAGGGAACCATGCCCCGCATTTTCCGAAAAAACGGAGAACGAACAGCTTGAGGTACCGCGAGTGGAAATCCCATCGGATTTCGATTTACGTCTTGGGGACCGTTCAACTGGGCCAGGATTACGGGGTCGCCAATACCGCCGGTAAACCCGCCCAGTCCACAGCGCAGGAAATCTTAAGTCTATCGACGCGGATCGGCATTAATTGCTTCGATACGGCGCAACATTACGGCAATAGCGAAGCGATTCTCGGAAGCCACTTCGCGGCCGAGGGGCAGGACCCCTATCTCGTTACTAAAATCGGCCCCGCGGTGGACATGCGCGAGCCTGGCCAATTGGAAGAGGCGTTGCGGGGATCCTTTGACCGACTGCGGCGGAACAGCCTTTGGGGCGTCATGATCCATAAGGCCGATTGGCTGAAGGTTTGGGGCGAGATATCCGCTCCCCTCTTGCGCTGGAAGGAGAGCGGGCGCGTCGCGCATCTCGGCGCGTCGGTGTACACGGTGGAGCAGGCCGAGATAGCGTTGGCAAATCCCGACATCGACATGATCCAGGTTCCCTGCAATGCATGGGATCAGCGCATGCGCGCTGCGGGAGTCTTCGCCGCCGCCGATCGCGCGGGCAAGCTGTGCTTCGTGCGAAGCATCTATTTGCAAGGGCTTTTGACCATGACCCCCGAGCAGGTTGCCGAGAAGCTTCCCCATGCCCGTGAAGCCAGCGCCCGATGGGCGGACGTGGCCCTCGAATTGCGAATGGACCCCGTGGAACTGGCCTCCCGCTTCGCCCTTTCCCTAGGCAACCCGCTGGTGATTGGGGCCGAGACCCCGCGGCAGATCCTCTCCAACTACCAGCATCTGGAAAGCCCGCCTTTGGATGCCGATGAGCTGGACTTCCTCTCCCGGGAGATGGGGGCGGTCGTATCCGAAAGCATCGCCAATCCGGTGCTCTGGCCGAAGGGATGAGTTCATGAACGCGAAAGTCGTTGCCATCATCCAGGCCCGCATGGGCTCCAGTCGCTTGCCGGGCAAGGTGCTGGAGGAGATCGCCGGCAAGCCCATGCTGCAATGGGTGCTGGAGCGCGCGCGGTCGGCGCGCAAAGTGGATCAGGTGGTTCTGGCGACCACGGTCGAGCCTTCCGACGACCGGGTCGCCGTCTTCGCGGAGCGCCAAGGCATCGCGGTCTTCCGCGGCAGTTTGGACGACGTCCTCGATCGCTATTACCGGGCCGCAAAGGAATTCGGGGCGGATCTGATCGTGCGCATTACGGCCGATTGCCCCATGATCGATCCCGAGATTATCGACAAGGCTATAGCGATGTTCCAGCGCGGAGGCTTCGACTACGTCAGCACCGCCGACCCGACCCCCACCTTCCCGGATGGATTGGACGTGTCCGTGACATCCATGCCTGTGCTGGAACGGGTTTGGAAAGAGGCTCGCCTGAAATCGGAGCGCGAGCACGTCTTCCCTTACGTGTACAATCACCCAGAGCTGTTCCGCCTCGGCCCCGTGATTAACCCGGTCGATCTCTCCCAAATGCGCTGGACCGTGGACGAGCCCGCGGATCTGGAATTCGTCCGCCGCGTGTACGCGTCCTTGGGGGCGCGGGTCTTCGGGATGCAGGACGTGCTGGATTTGCTGGAACGGGATCCCGGCCTCTTGGGCGTGAATGCCGGAATCATCCGCAACGAAGGTTACCTGAAATCGCTGCGCCAGGACAAGGAGGCCGCCATGTCGAAAGGGAAGGGACAGGAACTCTATAAAAGGGCTAAGGAAATCATCCCGGGGGGGACCCAACTGCTCTCCAAGCGCCCGGAAATGTTCCTTCCCGATCATTGGCCCAGCTATTACTCCAAGGCCAAAGGCGCGGAAGTGTGGGACCTCGACGGGCGGAAATACATCGACATGAGCTATTCCGCCATCGGCGCGTCCATCCTCGGGTACGCCGATCCCGACGTGGACGAGGCGGTCATCAACGCCGTGAAGAACGGGAACGTGAGCACCCTCAACTGCCCGGAAGAGGTGGAGTTGGCAGAGGTGTTGCTGGCCGGCCATCCTTGGGCCGGAAAAGTGCGCTATGCGCGTACCGGCGGGGAAGGCATGGCCATCGCCGTGCGCATCGCCCGGGCGCATAGCGGCCGGGACAAGGTTGCTTTCTGCGGTTACCATGGCTGGCATGATTGGTACCTGGCCGCCAACCTATCGGAGGACGATAAGCTGAACGGCCATCTCATCCCCGGGCTAGAGCCTAAGGGCGTTCCACGTGGGCTGCTGGGGACGGCCGTTCCTTTCTCATACAACAACATCCAGGAGCTGGAAAAGATCGTCGCCGAAAGCGTCAACGGCCTCGGGGCGATCGTCATGGAGCCTCTCCGGAATTTCCTGCCGCAGGACGGATTCCTGGAAAAAGTGCGGGCCATAGCCACGCGGATCAACACACCGCTGATCTTCGACGAGGTCACGACGGGATTCCGCTTGACCGATGGCGGCGCCCATCTGATGTTGGGCGTGCAGCCGGACATCGCCGTTTTCGGCAAGGCTATCAGCAACGGTTACCCCATGGCCGCCGTGATCGGCACCGAAAAGGTGATGCAGGCGGTACAGACCACCTTCATCAGCAGCACGTATTGGACCGACCGCATCGGCCCCACGGCGTCCTTGGCCACCATTCGGAAGGCGTCCCGTTTGGGGGTGACCCGGCGCCTGGAGACTTTGGGCCAGAAAGTGCAGCAAGGCTGGAAGGAGATCGCCGCTGCCAACGGATTGAAGGTGGAGGTCGGGGGCATGCCTCAAATCAGCCACTTCTCATTCCTGTACGATGAAGGCCAGGCGATGAAGACCTTATTCGTGAAACTCATGTTGGAGAAGGGGTATCTTGCGACGAACGCCTACTACGCCATGTACGCCCACACCGACGAAATGGTGGCGAAGTACCTCGAAGCCGCCGACGCGACGTTCCGGGCGATCGCGATGGCGCAAAGGGAAGGCGTAGTCGAGAAGATGATCGGGGGCCCCGTGGCGCATACGGGATTCAGGAGGCTGACGTGAAGATAGTCCTGGCGGGGAGCGGAGGCCTGCTGGGCTCCAACTTCCTCCTTACGGCCCAGGAAATGGGGCATGAGGTGATCGCCATCATCCATGAGCGTCCCATCCAATCGCGCGACTTCGTGGCGGTCCGGGCCGATCTGTCCGATCGCGAAACCGCTATGCGTATCCTCAGGGAGCATCGGCCCGACTGGGTGGTGAATTGCGCCGCCCTTACGGATGTGGATTTCTGCGAGCGCAACCCCGAGGATTCGGATCGCATCAACGCCCGGCTCCCGGCTTACCTGGCCCAGGCCGCCGAGGAAGTGGGCGCGGCCATCGTGCAAGTCTCCTCGGACGCCGTTCACGACGGCAAGCGCGGGGATTACTCCGAGTCCGATGTCCCCGCGCCGCTGAACCGGTACGCGGAAGCCAAGCTCAAGGGGGAAGCGGCCGCTCTGGCAGAAAACACCAGATGCCTGGCCCTGCGGACGAACATGTTCGGCTGGAATTCCAATGGCAAAACCAACCTGGCCGGCTGGATCCTGGCCTCCCTGGAAGCCGGACGACCGATCCAAGGATTTACCGATACCCTTTTCAACCCCCTGCTGGTGAACGATCTCAGCACCATCATCCTGGAATTGATGGCAGGCAAGGCCACCGGCCTCTTCAACCTGGGCGCGGCCGACCGGCTCAGCAAATACGATTTCGCTCTAGCCCTCGCAGGCGCCTTTGGGCTGGACAAGTCCCTGATCTCCCCGGCCCGGCAGGCCGAGATCACGGGCCGGGCCCGACGGCCTTTGAACACCACCTTGGGCACGGCTAAAGCCGAACGGGCGCTGGGGAGGAAGATGCCCACCATGCGTGAAGGTATCCGCCGTTTCCGGAGCCTTAAAGAGGATCCCTTTTTGGCGCAGTTGAAGGGATTGTCGATAGGAGCGACGCATGCGAAGAATTAGGATGGGTAAGCATTGGGTCGGGGAGGATGACCCGGTCTATTTCATAGCGGATATCTCGGCCAACCACGATGGTGATCTGGGCCGCGCCAAGGAATTGATCCGCCTGGCGGCCGAGGCGGGGGCGCACGCGGCCAAGTTCCAGAACTTCCGCGCGGAAAAAATCGTGAGCAAGCATGGGTTCGAATCCATCGGCTCGCAGCTCTCCCACCAGTCCAAGTGGAAGAAATCGGTGTTCGAAGTGTACAAGGGGGCTTCCATCCCCTTCGAATGGACCGCCGAGCTGAAGCAGGAATGCGACAGGGCCGGCATCGATTATTTCTCCTCGCCCTACGATTTCGAGGCCGTGGACATGCTGGATCCGTACGTCGAGATCTACAAGATCGGATCCGGCGACATCACTTGGCCCGAGATCCTGGTCAAAATGGCCTCCAAGAACAAGCCCTTGTTGCTGGCCACCGGGGCCTCGAGCCTCGGCGATGTGCAGCGCGCGATCGATACCATTCTGCCCATCAACCAGGACTTGGTCCTGATGCAGTGCAACACCAACTATACGGGGTCGCTGGAAAACTTCAAGTACGTGAGCCTCAACGTGCTCAAGACCTACCGGACCATGTACCCGGACATGGTGCTCGGCCTTTCGGATCACACCCCCGGGCATTCTACCGTACTCGGTTCCGTGGCGCTCGGGGCGCGTGCCATCGAGAAGCATTTCACCGACGACACGCGACGGGAAGGCCCGGACCATCCCTTCTCCATGGACCCGAAGTCGTGGAAGGAGATGGCATACCGCACGCGCGAGTTGCAGGCCGCGTTGGGCAGCGCCGTAAAGCGCGTCGAAGAGAACGAGAAAGACACCGTAGTTGTGCAGCGGCGCTCCTTGCGTGCCGCGTCCGCTCTGCGGGCGGGTGAACCGCTCAAGGCCGAACACCTGGTGGCGCTACGGCCATGCCCGCGCGAAGCCCTAGAGCCGTACCACCTCCCGAAGGTCCTGGGCCTGAAGCCACGCAAAGACATTAAAGAAGGCGAAATCATTCGATGGATCGATCTCGAGTAGGCATCGTCATCCCAGCGTACAACGAGGCGGCGACCATCGCCCGCATCGTCGCAGCCTCGAAGGAATACGGGGTTCCCATCGTGGTGGATGACGCATCCAAGGACGCCACCGCGGCCATGGCCGAGGCCGCCGGGGCTTTGGTGGTGCGCCATCCCGCCAACCGCGGCTACGACGGGGCATTGAATTCGGGTTTCATCAGGGCGAACGAGGCGGGCATGGACGCGGTCATCACCATGGACGCCGATGGCCAGCACAATCCCGGGATCCTAAGCGAGTACATCGACCTGCTGGATACCGAAGCCGACCTGGTCCTGGGCGTGCGGCAGCGGCGACAACGCTTTTCGGAGACGGTGTTCGCCTGGGCCGCCCGCCTGCGCTATGGCATCAAGGATCCGCTCTGCGGAATGAAGGGGTACCGCATGTTCCTGTTCACGGAGCTCGGGCACTTCGATTCCTACAAATCCATAGGCACCGAGCTCGCCTTGTTTGCGGCAAAGCGGAAATACCGCATCAGTCAAGTTTCCATCCACATGGCGGACCGGCAAGACGGGAAGCCTCGCTTCGGGAAGCTGGTGCGGGCCAACCTGATCATCCTGAGGGCAATGCTGATCGGCCTTACGCGGAATACTATGGGAAAATGAAGGGATCGATGCGCCCATTCCGCACGGCCGGTATTCGCGAAAGGCGCCGCTCCAGTCGGATTGTAAAAGAGTTTCCAAATACCTATTATCATCAACCAAAATGAACATTTGCTGGGTTACAGGCGCATATGGTTTCATCGGTCGCAGGATAGCGAAAGAGCTTTCCGAAAATGGACATAAAGTGTTGGGATTGGGTCACGGTGCGTGGCCTAGTTCCGAGAGCAAAAGATGGGGCGTTGAGGTCTGGTTGGATGGCGGCGTTACCGCTTCGAACCTGAGTTCCTTGCGCGCAAAAGGGGGCAACCCCCACGAAATTTATCATTTGGCTGGGGGAGCATCCGTTGGGCTCGCTTACCAGAATCCATTGGAAGATTTCAACCGTACCGCATACACCGCCGCGGAATTGCTGGAGTGGGTAAGGCAGGAGTCGCCGGCGACGAAAATCCTGGTTGCGTCCACGGCGGCTGTTTATGGAAACAGCCAAACCCAATTCATAAAGGAAAGCCAATTACCCGATCCCTATTCGGTGTACGGTTACAATAAGCTCGCCTTGGAAAACCTCTGCAGGTCCTATGGTTTTAATTACGGGCTGAAGGTCGCAATCGCGAGGATTTTTTCCGCTTACGGTGCGGGCTTGAGAAAACAGTTAATGTGGGACATTTGTACCAAACTCTCCGAAAATCCTTCGGTTTTAAAGCTCGGCGGAACAGGCGAGGAAGTCCGGGACTGGATCCATGTCGACGACGCCGTTTTAGCCATGACGAAAATCATCGGCATCGCGACGGACAAGACCCCGGCCGTCAATGTAGGAACAGGCGCGGGGACCCCGGTTGGAGAGATCGGCAGGAATTTCGTCGTGGCTTGGAACGCGGGTTCCGCATCCGCGAACTGCCGATTGGAGTTCGATGGAAAGCAACGGGAAGGCGATCCGTTCCGGTTGGTCGCCGATGTTTCCACCTTGAATGGTATCGGGGTAAGGCCAAGCAAGCAGGTATCCGTGGGGATTCAAGAGTTTGTGGACTGGTACAGAAACCTGAAGTTCCAATTATAAAGGCCAAGTGATGGGCGTGAAATTTTCGGTTGTGGTGACTGTGAAGAACGAGGAAAAAAGGATCCGCGATTGCCTTACCTCGGTGTTTAGCGATAATCCCGATGAAGTAATACTCGTGGACGGTGACTCCACGGACAAGACCTTGGAAATCGCCCGCACTTTCGATGGCATCAAGATCATCGAGAGTAAAAATTCCACGCTGACCCGGGACAGGCAAGTAGGCATCGATGCCGCCCGCAATCCTTACGTGGCGATGATCGACGGCGATCATCGCGTCAAGTCGGGCGATATCGGCTCTCTCATCCAGGAAATGGAAGAGCGGAAGTTCGACGTGATCCAAAGCAGCCTGGTATCCTACCAAAACAGTGGATTTTGGGACCGGGCCGAGGAAGCCCTTTGGAGGTTGGCGCATAATATCCCCGGAAAGAAGCATATGATAGGCGGGGCGCCAACGATCTATAAAAAATCGGTGTTCGATTATGTCCGTTTCGATGACATGATCACCAAGACCACGGAAGATACCGATTTCTTTTATCGTTTATCCAAGTTCAAGAATTTGAGCGTGGGCGTTGGGAAGACGACGATCATGCAGTATCATTTCGCGACGTTTAAGGCCTTCGTGAAAAAATACCGGTGGTACGGAAAAGGCGATGGTGAGTTTTGTCAAAAGCATCCGGAACGGGCACCGTCCATGTTTTTCCATCTGCTGATTCGTTATCCCCTGATTTATTCATTCAGGGCCTTGAAGCAGGGTAATTTTTACGCCATCCCCATCTGCATTTTGCAGGGGCTGACGAGGTTCTCCGGGGTTTCCCAACACCTGATCGGGTTAGCATTCAAAAAACGTTAGCACAGGGTAACCTCTCTGTTTCCAACCCTTTTGTGCTCGAAGATCGATAACCGATGAAGCTGCCATCCCGCATACAGGCAGTCTTTCTTCTCGCGTTCGTCGGAACCCTATTTTTTTCCAGGCTGTGCCTCGATGTCGTGGTGCCACATTTTATCCCGTCCTTGCGTGACAGTGCCGAATCGGAAAAGGGCGAGGCCAAAGGAAAGGTTTCGATCGATCAGATAGTCGCGCTCGAACCGGGCCTTCTAAGGAAAACCTCCCCCAAGGAAGCGAAGGCGACCGGACAATTCTGGGCAGGGGGTGCCGATCATAAGGGTGTCGGGATTGATCTGCTTGGACATGCCCCCCTTCTCAATTCCCTTTTCCCCGGGTACGGCCAATCCTTGGCCGAGGACAAGGCCCTTTGGAAGGGCTATTTTGAATCCGAGTTCGGCCCAGATTCATTTCTGGGCGCAAAACCCCGATTATCAGGAATGGGTTTAAGGGTGGCCTACTCCTGGACGGGGTGCTTCGAGATCTATGAGAAGTACGGCGCCGATGTCCTGGTTATTGGATCATCCGAAGTATATAAATCTCTTATCCCGGAACAGCTGGCTAACGAACTCGCCCCCATATTTTCCTCCCCGCCCCGCGTCCTTTTTTGCGCTACCGCTGGAATGCCAATGCAAGCCGAGCGCATTACGGCTGAAGAGTTGGCGCGTCTTCCCGGGAAAAAGCCTCAAGTAATTATTTGGGGCTACTCATTCTGGCAGAGTTTTCTGCGGTCGGCAAAGCTCCAATCCTATCAAACGGAGAAAAGCAAAGAGGTTTCCGATTATCGGGAACGAAAAATGGAACGCGGTGAAGGTGGATGGCATTTGCACCGGTTTCTTCGGATAGTCCATACGAAAGGGGCGAGTTTTTTCCCGAGCATCGGATGGGACGATATGATCAGCTTAAGCCTGGATAAATTGCGCGCGACAATAACCACGGGCGACCAAGAGGGCATCGAGATCGGTCCCGACGTATGGGGCCAAAGCGACGCACAACTTTCCACATATTTGAACGCCAATCTAAAGCCATATTATGCGATCACGAAGGGGATTTCACCCGCCGACTGTTCCCTTGACGGTGCAGAAAAAGAGCTGGATTTGACGGTAACCAGCCTGAAAAAAATCTCGCCCAACATATTTATCTATTTGGCGCCCACGTCCATGCATCACAGAAGAACGGTACCGCCCTGCTACTTGCCGAATGTGAAAGCCATGCTCGGACAGGTTACGAGGGATGAAAAAATCCACCTTCTGGACATTTCCACTGAGGACTTCGGCTTGACTGATCGTGATTTCATTTCGCCCCTCCTGGATGTGGGTAGGTACTGGTTCGATATCAATCATACGAACTATGGCGGAGGAGAAAAAGTCACAAAATTGGTATCCGGCTGGGTCTCAAAAACCTGGATGGAATCGCAGCAGGAGGGAAACAGGTAATGCTGTATTCGAGTCCTGAGTTCATGATTTTTTTCGCCGTTGTGCTGGTCTCGTACTTCCTGCTCGGCAGAAGCCAGAACAGCAGGCTCTACATGTTGGTGGCGGCGAGCCTGTTTTTTTATATCTGGGCGGGATTTTTCGACACGCTGATTTTTTTGTTCGTAGTAGTAGTTTCCTGGGTGGCCGTTTGGATGGCGGAAAACACAAAATCAAAAAAATTGCGGAAACCCTATCTGGCGGCCGGAATAGTCATTATGACTCTTCATCTTTTTTTCTGGAAATATGTGCCATGGCTATGCGCAACGATACAATCCTTATACCCGAATTTCCTGGGAGGGAAAGAGGTTCGGCTCGCTTTACCGATAGGGATTTCTTTTTTTACACTGCAGGGGATCGCGTATTTGATCGACTATGGGCGCAATCAAGCCAAGTATGTGGGGCTGAAAGACTACTTACTCTTTAAAAGCTTTTTCCCGCAACTAGTTGCGGGCCCGATTGTAAGAATGAGCCAAATCGGTCCACAGTTGCGAAACCTTCCCCCGATAGACGCGTCGAATTTCCGTTCCGGAATGCTGTTATTCGCGTTCGGATTTTTCAAGAAAGTGGCGATTGCCGATAGGATGGCTACCCTAGCGGATCCGGTTTTCGGTAATCCGACGAGTTATACCGCCGGCTCGATTTTCCTGGCGCTGTTAGCCTATAGCGTGCAAATATGGGGGGACTTCAGCGGTTATACCGATATGGGGCGCGGAGCCGCCAAAATGCTCAACATCCATTTGCCGGAGAATTTTTTCTCGCCCTATCTATCGAAAGGTCCCTCCGAGTTCTGGAGAAGATGGCACGTGACTTTAAGCACATGGATCAAAGACTACATCTACATCCCCTTGGGTGGTTCGAGTGGCGGCGCTTTGCGGGTCGCAGTAGTCGTCGTCGTAACGATGGCAATCAGCGGCTTGTGGCATGGAGCTGCGTTCACATTCATGCTTTGGGGTTTCTATCACGGGGCTTTGCTGGCGATGGAGCGATTGGCCAAGCGCTGGAATATCCCCATTTTCACCGGCAGGTTCGCAGGGATAATCACCTTCACTCTTGTCCTGTTCGGATGGCTGATTTTCCGATCGGAATCCATGGGGAAACTGAAATCCAGCATTCTGATCATGGCAGGCGCTTTGCAAGGTGGCGACGCACGGATCGGCATAGCAAGCGTATCCATGGGAATCGGATTTTGCTTTCTCGTCCAATATCTTGGTTATATATCGCTAAGCGGTAAGGAAGAAAAGCCGCCGATAAGGCCCTTTTTCCAACGACTGTTACAAGGAGGCTCGACGCTCCCGGAAGCGGTCTTGCTCGGGGCGGCGGCGGCGATGATTATCGTATTGTCCCTTCTGATTCGGGTTGGCGGGGTTTCTCACACGTTTATATACTTCCAATTTTAGGGTGCCGGGATAGATTCCATTTCCCCATGAGCCAGGGTCCCATGAAAATAGTCGCCATAGTCGAAGTCAGGATGACATCCAGAAGGCTGCCCGGCAAGCATCTGCTGCCGGCATCCGGCATGCCGATGATCGGGCATTTGATCCGGCGGTTGAAAAAAACCCCCAGCCTCCAGGATATCGTGTTGGCCACCACCGTGAACGGGACAGACGAACCATTGGTTGAGATAGCCCGGGATTTCGGGATTTCCCATTTCCGGGGAAGCGAACAAGACGTCATGGCACGGGTATTGGGGGCCGCGGAATTTTCCAAGGCGGACGTGATCGTGGGCATCACCGGGGATTGCCCCTTGATCGATCCCATGCTCGTGGAACAAACCATACAGATGTTCTTGAAAAATAAATGCGCCTACGTGAACAATGCCGAAATCCCCACCTACCCGGACGGTATGAATACGCAGGTGTACGGGATCGAGACCTTGAGGAAATCCTTTTCCTTGACTCAGGATCCATTGGTGCACGAGCATGTGACCCTGCATATTCGCAGAAGCCCCGATCTATTCCCACCCATTTATCTGGTGGCCCCGCCCAATTTGTCTTGGCCGGATTTGGCGCTGACCCTGGATGAAAGGGGAGACTATGAACTTTTGAAAAGGATCATCGAGCACTTCGGCGAGGCCAACCCTTATTTTTCCTGTGAAGAGATCATCAGACTCTTGCGCGCACATCCGGATTGGCTAGACCTCAACAAGTCGGTCGTGCGTAAGGGCGATGAATAAGTTCTCCGCAGCGGTCATAGGCTTGGGCCAAATCGGCCTGGGTTACGACTACGACTGCCAGGATTCGTCCATCCTTCTAACCCACTCCGCGGCGTTGAACTTCCACGACGGCTTCGAGTTGGTAGCGGCCGTGGATCCGGATCCGGAAAAAAGACGGAAGTTCGAGAAAAAAAATTCCCGACCCGCCTACGCTGCCTTGGAGGACCTCCATCGCAGCCACGGCACGGTGGAAGTTTATACCGTAGGCGTCCCCACCCTTCATCACCATTCCGCGTGCGAGGCCATCCTGGGATTCGGGCCGCGCGCTCTATTGTGCGAAAAACCTTTCACTGGCCAAGTGTCCCTTGCGAAAGACCTCATCCAAAAGGCCCAACAACGTCAATGCCTGCTTGCCGTCAACTACAACCGAAGGTTCATCCCGGCTATGGAAACCCTCAAAAGGGACATCGAAGCGGATCGGTTCGGGAGCATCTATAAGGGGACCTTGTATTACACCAAAGGAATCCGTCACAATGGAAGCCACTTCATCGATTTGCTGGGGTATTTGCTGGGAGAGATGAACGACGTCAAAGTGATCGAACCAGGCAGGGAGCTGGCCCACGGCGATTGGGAGCCGGATCTGGTCGCTCGGTTCGGGAACGCCACCATCCATATCCTGGCTGGACGGGAAGAGTGTTATTACATGGGCGAATTCGACCTGGTGGGAACGCGCGGGAAAATCAAGTTCGTGGACGGGGAGCCTATCCGTATCTATGAAGCGGCTGGCAATCCCTTGTTCCCAAGTGAGAAAAGCCTGGGATCCCCCATATGCCTGGAAAATCCGTCCACCCGCGCCATTTATTACACATTGGACAATTTATACCTTGGTTTAACGCAAGGGGCTCTTTTGAAATCGACCGGCAGCTCCGCCCTTCAGGCATTGAAAGCTCTTGAAAAAATTACGGCAAAAATAAGAGAATGCACCAGGTAAAAAATATGGCTAGCACATTGACGCAGAATACGAAAACTACCTTGGCATTGCTGGGAGGTCCCAAGACTTTCACGGAGACGTTGGAACGCTATAACTCCATTGGTCCGGAAGAGGTGGAAGCCGCTAAGAAGGTGGTGGAATCGGGGAACCTCTCCCAGTTCCTGGGATGTTGGGAGGAGGATTTCTACGGCGGCCCGAAGATCCGCGAGTTTGAAAAAGCCTGGTCCGCCCATTTCAAAGTCAAGCACTCCATCGCTTTAAACTCCAACACCTCAGGCTTGATGGCTGCCGTGGGGGCAATTGGGGTGGAGCCTGGGGATGAGGTGATCGTCAGCCCTTGGACCATGAGCGCCACGGCCACTTCCATCCTGATTTGGAACGCTATCCCCGTGTTCGCGGATATTGAAGACCGCACTTTCAACTTGGATCCCGCTTCCATTGAAAAGAACATCACGCCTCTGACCAAGGCCATCATCGTGACGGATATTTTCGGGCATCCGGCCCGCTTGAATGAAATCATGGAGATCGCCCGAAAGCATAACCTGAAGGTCATCGAGGACAACGCTCAGGCTCCGAATTCCATGTACCATGGCAAATACACAGGTACGGTGGCCGACATCGGCGTGTTCAGCCTGAACTACCACAAGCATATCCACACGGGTGAAGGCGGGGTTTGCGTCACGAATGACGACCGCCTGGCCGAGCGGATGCAATTGATCCGCAACCATGCCGAGGCCGTACTGCGGGACCGCAAGGTGGATGATTATTCCAATATGATCGGGTTCAATTTCCGCATGACGGAGATCGAAGCCGCCATCGGAATCGAACAATTAAAAAAGCTTCCCGTTTTGGCCCAGAAGAAGATCGACTTCGCGGCCAAGCTGGCCGAAGGGCTCCGGGGTCTCCCGGGCCTACGCACGCCCGTCATCGAGGCTGGATGCACCCATGTCTACTACACCTTTCCGCTGTTGGTGGATGAAGCGGTTACCGGCGTGCCGCGCGACCGGATCCATGAAGCCATCGTAGCGGAGGGTGTGCCCGCCGTCGGGAAAGGCTACGAAAACATCCATCTGCTCCCTATGTACCAGAAGAAAATCGCGTATGGATCGAAAGGTTTCCCCTGGAGCGCGGATTTCTATAAAGGCAATGTCCAGTACCAGAAGGGAATTTGCCCTGTAGCCGAAGGCATGAATGCGGGCCGGTATATGAACATCTCGGTCGGCCTCTTCGAATACAACGATGTGAAAATAGCCCAAACCGTCGAGGGCTTCAGAAAGGTCTGGGATAATCTGGACCAGCTTAAATAGCCCAGTCTCATCGTGAAATGCCTGATATCTGCCCATGACGCCGGGGGCGCGGAAGTGGTCTCGGCCTGGGTACGCAGGCACCCGGAAAACCAATACTCCTACGTTCTGGGTGGGCCCGCGGAGAACATTTTCAGGAGAAAAATAGCGGCTCTGGAAAATAAGCCGGCAGCAGAGATGGAGGCGGCCGTCAAACGGTCGGACTTCGTGCTGACGGCCACCAGTGCGAGCAGCGAATTGGAAACGTCCGCGCTGGCGCATGCTCTGCGGAACGGGATTCCCTCGGCGACATTCCTGGATTATTGGTGGGGCTTCAAGCAGCGTTTCGAGCGCGGAGGAATCCTCCACCTTCCCGAGGAAATCTGGGTTGGCGATGCCTACGCGTTTAGCATGGCCCAAACCGTGTTTCCGGAATTGCGGATCGTTTTGAAAGACAATCCATACCTTTTGGACGTGGCCGAGGAGCGGAAAAGGTTTCCATCCCGGCCTTTCCCTGCCGAAGGCACCACCATCCTCTACCTTTCCCAGCCCATCAATGAGAACCAAACCCACGAAAATGGAAGAACGACATTAGTCAATGACTACGAGGCCGTGAAACTTTTCTTACGCATCCTGGCGACCCGATATCCACCCACCCGCGGCCCCTTGCACGTGCGGATCCGGCCCCATCCCGCGGAAAGCCCGGGGAAATATTCCCTTCTGGCCGCGGAGTTCCGGGAGATTCCGGTAACGATCAGTTCTTACCAGAGTTTGGTGGAAGACTGTGCCAACGCCGACTGGGCCGTAGGCGTGTATACCATGGCCCTGGTCGTCGCCTTGTCCATGGGTATGAAGGCGTTCTATTGCCTTCCCGACGGCGCCCGGCCATTCTCTTCCGTAATACCGTACTCCGAAATCGGGGACTTCAAGCATTTCATGACCACGCTTCAATAGACGTAAGGCACTACGATGACCCTCAAAATGGATATTTGCAACGATAAAGCGAAATGGGATGCCTTCGTTGCGACATCGCCCCATAACACCATTTTCTGCAAAACGGTTTTCCTGGACAGCATGGGAGAGGACTACGATCTGATCCTTGTATCCGAAGATGATAGCCCGCAGCTGGGCGCCGTGGTCATCAAGAAGGACGGGCGGCCGGTGATAGCCCCTTGCGGCCCCACCATGTACCAGGGGATCCTGTTTTCCAAGGAGATGGCGGAACACCCATCGCATCGGAAAATAAAGACGGCCTTGGAAACTACCGAGTTCATGCTCCAAAACATGTCGGAGGCGTATGGGCGCATTTCCTTCGCTCTGCATTACGGCATCGAGGACTTGCGCGGCTTCCAATGGTTTCATTACCATCAGCCCGAATTGGGGAGGTTCCGCTTGGACCTGTCCTACACCGGCATCATCGATCTCAAGTCGTGCGGCAATTTCGAGGCCTATCTTGCCAAGGTCCGCAAGGTGCGGAGGTATGAGTACAATCGCGCCGGTCGGGACGGACTCGTCCTGGAAACGTCCCGCGACATCGACTTGTTCGACCGCCTCCACGCGCTGACCATAGAAAACCAGGGGCATGTCCGTTCCGCCGAGGAAGTCAACCACGTCCGGCGCATCGCGGGCCAAGCCTTGGAAAAGGGATTCGGCGAAATGGTGATCTGCCGGACCGCCCAGGGCGACGCGGCTTCCGCCGTGCTCTTTATCTTCGATGAGAAGAAGGCTTACTACCTGTTCGGCGCAAACCATCCCGAGTTCCGGGACACCAATAGCGGCACGTATGCGCTCGTCGATCAGATCAAACGATCTTTCGACAAGGGGTTGGAAAGCGTGGATGTTTGCGGCATCAACTCGCCTAACCGGGGGGATTTCAAAACCAGCCTGGGGGCGGAACCGTTCCCGTATTTTACCGCGACTTGGGAAAAGCCCTAACCCGAATCTTCCGAGTATGCCGTACTTGTATAATCCTTGACTTAGGATCACGGCGTTTGCTCGATGGGATTCTACATACTTTCCAAAAGTAGTAGAAGCGCAGGCAAACTATTCAGATGCGTGTCGATGTTACGGCGACCGAGTCTCAACAAACCACCCACCATGGAACTGGGCGATTGGCCCAGCGAAAAATGTTTCTGGTAATGTCATTGGGGAAAACGGAATCGGCGAGACGGGCGTAGGTTGAGAGGCTTGCCCCCTTATATTACATTTAAGCGCTTGTACATTAAGTACTTCCACGTAATGGCCCTAAAAAATTTCCCAACTCATGGTGCGTGACCCCACGAAACCCGCCCAAGGTGTTCAACACGCCGGGCGATTTGGCAATGAATTTCTATCATGCATTAAGAAGCTTGGCGAAACGGGTGCGTGCTCGGGGAAAATGCCGGGTTTTTTAAACTCGGTCTGCCATGGGCCTAGAGCCGGAACGAAGTTTTACAAGGGTTATGTCGAACACTTCTGGTAATGGGGTCCCCCCGATCCTATTCATCATTTTCTCGCAGCCGCAAATCACGGCCGAGGTATTCGCTGCCATACGTGAGGCGCGTCCCCGTCGGTTATATATCGCAGCCGACGGCCCCAGACCGGACCGGCCGGGCGAAGCGGAGGAATGCGCGGCTACCCGTTCGGTGGTGAGTCAGATTGATTGGGAATGCGAATGCCATACCCTCTTTCGAACACAAAACGTGGGTTGCCGCGTGAACGTCAGCGAAGCGATCAACTGGTTTTTGGAGGCAGTGGGCGAAGGTATCATCTTGGAATACGATTGCCTGCCCCATCCGTCCTTTTTCAGCTATTGCGCGGAGTTGCTGGACCGGTATCGCGAAGACTCGCGGGTGATGTCCATCTGCGGGTCGAACTTGCAATTCGGCAACCACCGCGGCGACGGGGATTATTTTTTCGCGAGGATGCCGAACACGTGGGGGTGGGCGACCTGGAAACGGGCATGGAGCTTATGGGACGGGGACGTTAAGACCCTGCCGGGTTTCCTTTCGCAAAACCAGTTGGACAATCTCTTCTCCGATCGGAAGACGAAGTCCCATCTGGCGGAAAAATTCCAGGACGTCTACTATGGTCGCAACCGATCGACCTGGGGCTTTGGGTGGGTTTATGCCCATTTCGCCCACGGCGGCCTGAGCGTCTTCCCCAATGCCAACCTCATTTCCAATCTCGGGTTTACCCGCAATGCCACCCACGCCGTGGATGAAAAAAGCGTGTTTTCGCGTATTCCGTTGGAAGGCCTGGCCACATACAACCCGCCTACCTTCGCGATCCCTTTCACCTCCGCGGATGAGTACATCATCAAACTTGCTACTTTTATACCGCTGCATAGAATTGTGGCAAGGTCCATTAAGATGACTTTGCTGAACCTGCTGCCTTCGCCATTAAGGGCGATACTGAGAACCGTGAAGGCGAAATGGCTTCTGGACGGGAAGGCGGCTCTTCCCGCGCAGCATCCAATCGGTGCCACTGAACAGTCGGGCAAACACCTTCAAAAACAATAATTGGCATCTGTAAGTAACGAGTCAAAATCGGGAGGCGGATGGTGGAACCGGTTAAGGGAATATATCGCTCAGTCGTACCCAAGAGTATCCGTAAGGCGGTGGCCGTGTACCGGAACTTCCGCTCCGCCGGCGTCCTCTTGTCGCCGAAGTACAACGATGATGGGCTTGTAACGAACCATGTCCCGACTTTCCGTTCAGACGAGAAGTTCAAACAGGCTTACAAGCGGGGAAGCGACACGGGCGCGCTCGAGGGCCTGGGGTTCAACATCGAATGGCGGGCGCATGTAGCCTGCTTCGCCGCATGGCATGCCTTGAGGGTTGAAGGCGATTTCGTCGAATGCGGAGTGGGCCGTGGGTTGCTTTCGAGGACCCTCACGAGTTACCTGGATTTCGACAAGCTCGACCGCACCTTATATCTGGTGGATACCTACGAAGGGCTTCCCGAAGAGGCGATACTGGACGCGGAAAAAGGCCGGAAGTGGGTCGACAAGATGAAAAGCGTTTACGTAGGCAATTTATCCAGGGTCGAGGAAACCTTTAAGGATATGCCGAATGTGAAAATAGTGCAGGGTAGGGTCCCAGAAATCCTTTCCACGCTGGACATCAAAAAAGTCGCTTACCTCTCGATAGATATGAACAACGTCACCCCCGAAATCGCGGCCGCGGAATATTTCTGGGATAAAATCAGCCCGTTCGGAGTAATAGTCCTGGATGACTTCGCCTACGGCGAGGAGTACTCCCTGCAGACAAAGGCATTTCTAGATTTCGCGAAAAGAAAGAACAGTAAAATCCTTACCCTGCCGACCGGTCAAGGGATGATCCTGAAATAGGCCGGCCTGACTTTATTTTGAGGGTTACAAAGATTATCCTAGGACGGGCAATGGCAGACCAATTGATGGAGGCGATTTGAAAACCGTGATACTGGCCGGCGGACTGGGCACGCGCATCAGCGAGGAGACCATCCTCAAGCCCAAGCCGATGATCGAAATCGGCGGTAAGCCGATCTTATGGCATATCATGAAGATCTATTCGGCTCACGGCATCAACGACTTCATCATTTGCCTGGGCTACAAGGGCTATGTGATCAAGGAGTATTTCGCTAACTATTTCCTGCACATGTCCGATGTCACTTTCGACATGGCCAACAACAAAATGGAGGTCCACCACCATAACGCCGAACCTTGGCGGGTAACCTTGGTGGATACGGGCGAAACTACGCTGACGGGTGGACGCCTCAAACGGGTGCGGGACTACTTGAAGGATGAAAAGGAATTCTGTTTCACCTATGGCGATGGGGTATCCGACGTGAACGTCACCGAGCTGATCGCTTTCCACCGGAAACATGGCAAGTCCGTTACGGTCACGGCCGTGCAGCCGCCAGGACGCTATGGATCGCTCGACATGTCCGATGAAGGCCAGGTGCGCCGGTTCGTGGAAAAACCAAAGGGCGACGGCGGCTGGATCAACGGAGGATTTTTCGTGCTTTCCCCGAAAGCGATCGATTATGTCGAAGGCGATCATACCGCATGGGAAGCGGATCCTTTGATCCGTTTGGCGTCTGATGGCAGTGTGATGGCCTTCGAGCATGCGGGCTTCTGGCAACCTATGGATACCCTGCGCGACAAGAATAACCTGGAATCGCTGTGGGACAGTGGCAAGGCGCCCTGGAAGGTTTGGTGATGCGATCCGATTTTTGGGCGGGGAAGAAAGTATTTCTGACCGGCCATACTGGGTTTAAGGGCGCGTGGCTGGCGCTCTGGTTGCATCGGCTCGGCGCCGAGGTGCATGGCTTCGCTATAGACCCGGCTTCCGTCGACGGCATCTTCCATGCGGCGCGCGTTTCAGGAGTTCTTGCCGGCGATACCCGGGCCGATTTAAGGGATCTTCCGGCCTTGGAGCAGGCGATGGCGAAAGCTCGCCCGGACATCGTACTCCATTTGGCGGCCCAGGCTTTGGTCCGGGTTTCCTACCGCGAGCCTTTACTGACTTTCGCATCTAACGTGATGGGGACCGCGAATCTGCTGGAAGCCGCCCGCAGGATCGCGGGCATAAAAGCCATTCTCGTGGTGACGACCGACAAATGTTACGAAAACAAGGAATGGCCGTACCCCTATCGAGAGACTGACGCATTGGGAGGGCATGATCCGTACGCTGCTAGCAAGGCTTGCGCGGAACTGGTGGCCGCCTCTTACCGCGCCAGCTTTTTCAGCGCCCTCGATGCGCCTGCCGTCGCAACTGCGCGCGCCGGGAACGTAATCGGCGGGGGCGACTGGGCGGAGGATCGCCTGGTTCCGGATTGCATCCGAGCCTTCATGCAGGGTCGTAGCGTAGAACTTCGCTATCCGGAAGCGGTACGTCCGTGGCAACACGTGCTGGAACCCCTATCCGGCTACTTGATGCTGGCGGAGGCGCTTTGCGGCGAAGCCTCGGCCGAGTTCCGGGCAGGATGGAATTTCGGGCCGGACGCGAGTGGCGATGCGACCGTGGGCGAAATCGCACGACACGTAGCAGCCTCGTGGGGCGGGGGCACGGTGGTCGTTCCGCCGATCCAAAACCGGCCGCATGAAACCGGCGTGCTCCGATTGGACATTTCCATGGCCCGAAGCAAGTTGCGCTGGAAGCCTCGCTGGTCCATTGCGCGCAGCTTGGAAGAGACGGTCGCTTGGTATAAGGCATGGCATGCCGGCAAGGACATGCATGCCCATACCGTCGCCCAGATCAACGCCTTCTCGGAAGGGGCCTAATCATTTCCGGACGCTTCGACATCTTCCCCACGCCCCTGGCGGGGTTGAAAATCATCCAGCGAAAGCCCATGGAGGATGCGCGGGGATCATTCACGCGGATGTTCTGTTCACGCGAGCTGGAGGAAATCGGATTGGCCAAACCCATTGCGCAGATCAACTACTCCATCACGCGGAAAAAAGGCGCGGTGCGAGGGCTGCACTACCAAAATCCTCCGCATGCGGAAACCAAAATAGTCTACTGTATGCGGGGCAAGGTTTTCGACGTGGCGGTGGATATCCGCCCGGAGTCTCCGACCTACCTCCGTTGGCATGCGGAAGAGCTTTCCCCGGAAAACCGCCGGGCCTTTTGCATCCCCGAAGGGTTCGCCCATGGTTTCCAGACCCTGGAAGAGGACACCGAATTGCTTTACCTCCATACCGAATTCTATTCGCAGCCGTCGGAAGGCGCGCTCAACGTGGCCGACTCCCGTCTCGCCATCTCCTGGCCCTTGGCCATCACCGAAATCTCGGAACGGGATCGTTCCCATGCATTCATCGGTCATGCTAAGCCGGGGATGAGCCTATGAAGTGCCGCCACTGCTTCGCCGAACTCGTTCTCCCTTTCCTGGATTTGGGCAGCGCTCCACCATCCAACGCTTACCTGACCACGCAATCACTGAAAGCGCCGGAAAAATGGTTCCCTCTGCGGGTCCTGGTGTGCGAACAATGCTGGCTGGTGCAGACCGAGGATTACGCAGGTGCAAGCGAGCTCTTCGATTCCGAGTATGCTTACTTCAGCTCCTTCTCGACCACGTGGTTACAGCATGCCGAAAAGTACGTGGCTGCCATGTCGGAGCGCTTGGGTCTGGGCCCGGCTTCGCATGTGGTGGAGGTGGCGGCCAACGACGGCTATCTGCTGCAATACGTGAAGCGGCGGGGAATTCCCTGTCTGGGCGTGGAACCGACCGCCAGCACGGCCAAGGCGGCTCGTGAAAAGGGCATTCCCATCGTAGAGGATTTTTTCGGAGTCAAGCTGGCCCGGGAATTGGCGGCCCAAGGCAAGCAGGCGGATCTGACCGCGGCGAACAACGTCTTGGCGCATGTGCCGGATCTGAACGATTTCGTCTCCGGGTTTGCCGTCCTGCTCAAGCCGGCGGGCGTGGCCACTTTCGAATTCCCCCATCTCCTGCGCTTGGTGGCGGATAGCCAATTCGACACCATTTACCATGAGCATTACTCCTACCTTTCTCTCAGCGCCGTCGAACGCTTCTTCCTCGCTAACGGCCTTACCGTATTCGATGTCGAAGAATTGCCGACCCATGGCGGAAGCCTACGGGTGTTCGCCCAGCGGAGCGATGCGGGCGCCCGGCCGGTAACTTCGAGGGTAACGGAGATACGGGCCCGCGAGCGGGAAGCCGGTGTTTTTACCCCCGCTTTTTATGCCCGCCTGCAGACCCAAGCCGATCGGATCAAGAACGGATTCATGGCTTTTCTCATCGAGGCGAACCGCAACGGAAAGAGGGTGGGGGCATACGGAGCCGCGGCCAAAGGCAATACCATGCTCAACTACGCCGGAGTCCGTCCCGATCTCCTGCCTTTCGTCGTCGATCGGAATCCCGCCAAGCAGGGGAAATTCCTGCCCGGCAGCCGCATTCCCATCGTCGGTGAATCGCACCTGAAGCAATCCAAACCAGATTACGTGGTGATCCTGCCTTGGAACCTGCGCGGAGAGGTCGTGGTGCAATTGGACTACATCCGGGAATGGGGCGGTAAATTCGTGACGGCAGTGCCCAAGCTGGACATCGCATGAAAATCGCCGTCACCGGCGCGAGCGGTTTCATCGGAAGATACTTGCTGGCGGAACTCGGAAAGTGGGGGCTGGAACCCATCGCCGTGGCCCGCAAGGCGGCCGGTTTGTCGGCGGAGGTGCCTGAGGCGAGGCTCGTGGAAATGGATATTTCCTCGGCCGGTGCGGACGTCTATCAGCGTCTAGGCCGACCCGACATATTGATCCATCTGGCTTGGGACGGGTTGCCCAATTACAAATCCCTCTTCCATTTCGAAAGCGAGTTGCCGGTGCAGTACCGGTTCCTCAAGGCAATGGTGGAGGGCGGCTTGCCTTCGCTGATCGTCACCGGTACCTGTTTCGAATACGGGATGCAAAGCGGGCCCCTTTCCGAATCCGCCGAGGCCCGGCCTACCAACCCTTATGCTTTTGCCAAGGATACATTGCGACGGGAGCTGCTCTACCTCAAGGCGGTTAATCCGTTCCGGCTTACCTGGGCTCGATGCTGGTACGTTTACGGCGAGGGCCAGTATAAAGGGTCCATCTATCCCCAGCTCAAAGAGGCTGTGCTGCGAGGCGACCGGGTTTTCAATATGTCGGGAGGCGAGCAATTGCGCGACTTCGTCCGGGTCGACGACGTCGCGAGGCAGCTCGCCATCTTGGCCTTGGCCAATCAGGACATCGGTCCGGTTAATGTATGCTCGGGAAAACCGACTTCGGTCCGGAACCAGGTGGAAGGATTTCTTCGGGAAAAGAATTGGGATATCAAGCTGAACCTAGGCCACTATCATTATCCGGATCACGAGCCCATGGCTTTTTGGGGCGTCCGGGATCGCTTCGATGCCATCGCGGCGCAAATCCGGGAACCAGCCGAGGCGGCAGGCCGGATGGGCGCTTTGGAACTTCATCAACGAAAAGGGGGAACCTAATGGACCCAATCCAGGAATTCAAGCAGGAAGTAAAAGATCGGCTCACGGCTAACGGACGGAACGAGGAGTTGAAGGGCGCAGCCCACGAATTCCTTAAGGCATCCATTATTCCAAAATATTCCTACAACTTTTCCTGGTTGGGAAGGCCCATCATCCAATATCCCGAGGATATCGTGGCTATGCAGGAATTGATGTGGGAGGTGAAACCGGACCTGGTAATCGAGACCGGCATTGCCCACGGCGGATCGCTGATCTTCTTCTCCGCCATGCTGGAATTGATTCGCGCCTGTACCGGCAGCGATGGCGAGGTGGTGGGGGTCGATATCGACATCCGGTCGCATAACCGCAAGGCCATCGAGGAGCACCCCTTATCCAAGCGCATTACCATGATCCAAGGTTCCAGCATCGCCCCGGAGATCGTGGCTTCCGTCGCGGCCAAGGCGAAGGGCAAGAAGCGGATCCTCATCAGCCTGGACTCGAACCACACCCATGAGCACGTGCTGGCCGAACTGGAAGCCTATGCGCCCTTTACCACGGTGGGTAGCTACTGCGTCGTCTTCGATACCATGGTCGACGATATGCCCAGGGAGCAGGCGGGAGACAGACCCTGGGGGCCGGGAAATAACCCTAAAACTGCGGTGCGCGAGTGGATCAAGAACCACCCGGAATTCGCAATCGACAAGTCCATTGACAACAAGTTGCTGGTGTCAGTGGCGCCCGACGGCTACCTCAAGCGATTGCGCTGAGGCGGCACCTCAAGGCTTCAACAGGAGTTGGAGCTTTTCCAATTCCTCGGCCACGCCGCCTTGGGGCGGCTTTCCATAACGTAGCGCGCAAGCCCGGCGGAGGACGCGGTAGGAGATGGGAGTGAGGGATGCGATTCGGACGATGCTTCCGATCACGAACATTTTCCGGTCGATGGACATCAGTGCCTTTCTCCGCCAATCGCGGACCCAGGCCAAATAGGTAAGCGCGGGTCCAGGTTCCGTGTTCGCGATGATGAATTGGTGCCACATCCCCATCACTATAGGGTATAGGCGGTTCTTCACAGCCTTGGCGATTTCCGCTTTCCGGAAAACATCGAAACGGGTCTGATGGATAACCGCATCGATCATCTCCGCCGTTTGGTCGGCGACCAGGTTAAAACTCATTTGGGAATAGGATGAGGAATGGGTCCGGAACGCCGCACCCGGACGCGCAGCCACCACGAAGGGGCCCCGTAGCGCCAGGCTGAATTCAATTGCCAGATCGGAAACCACCTCGTACTTCTCCATTAATGCGGCGAAGTCTTCCTTGGCATCGGCCGCGAAGACCACTCCGGTCCAAATCAGATGCCCATGCTCGCAGAAGGCCCGGATGCCCGAATCACCGGCATAGTATCCCGCCGGCCAGGTCTTCCCCATAATCCCCCAAACGCGATCGTTCTCGTCGATGTTGAGGGTTTGCAAACCCGAGAATAAGGCTAGCGAGTGGGTGGCAAAACCCTGCATCGCTTCCGCCAGGAATCCCTGCAGCATCAGGTCGTCATCGGAGAGGAAGCAGAAAAACGGGGTCTTTACCTGCCGCAAGCCGAATAAGAAATTGGCCCGGGCCCCGATGTTGGCAGCATGGCAATGATACTGGACTCGCGGGTCATTCTGGGCGAACCCGGCAACCACAGAGGAAGTCTCATCCCCGGAGGCATTGTCGAATACCCGAACCTCGAAATCGGTATAATCCTGATCGAGCACGCTTTGGAGCGCTTTCTTGAGGTACCCAGGCCTCCGGAATGTCGGTATGATGACGGTAAGTCGGGCGGTTTCCATGGAATTTTCCAATATAGAATTGGAAAGGTGTCGCGCCAGAGAGTAGGCGAGGGCCAGCCTGTCCCCGGTTTCGAACCGGCATCGTCCACTTTTTCTTGATATTCCGCAGAGCCAGGTAAAGGAGCTTCTGCATTGCTTCCTCGTTGGGAAACAAACTCCGGTCCTTTTAGGAAACTCGACTAGTAAGATCGCTTTGGAGGAGTGGGAGTTCCCGCACCCGCACCGCTTGCGCCATCGCATTCTGCACAAAGCCTTGCGAACCTTGCTGGATTATGCGGCGGGGCCCAAGGGATTGTACGGGGGGTTACACCAAGGAGCGCCCTAGAAGGATACGCGGCATGGCAATCCTGTCAGCCAAAATCCTCTTAAATACTCCGCATTTCGTATAATTTGTGGGTGTATAAAGCCCATAATCACCCGCATGAATTGAGTGCCGATACTCCTTTTCAAGCGGCAAAAGGAGCGTCCCGCTCAGCACACCGCCCCGACATCGATGGGCTCCGCGCCTGCGCCATCATCCCCGTAGTCCTGTTCCACCTCGGCGTTCCCGGTTTCCGCGGGGGCTTCGTCGGCGTGGACATATTCTTCGTGATCTCCGGATTCTTGATCACGGGCCTGTTGCTGCGGGATATCCGGAAAGGCGAATTCTCGATCATAACGTTTTATGAGCGCCGCATCCGCCGCATTTTTCCCGCTCTGTTCGTTATCATCGCGTTCTGCTTCGTCCTGGGATTCCTGGTGTTCGTGCCGAACCTGTTTCTGGACATGGGCAACAGCGTCGCCTTTGCCGCGCTGTCGGTTTCCAATTGGTTGTTCCTCAAAGAGTCCAGCCACTATTTCAACACGCCCGCCGAATACAAACCGCTTCTGCATACCTGGTCGCTCGCGGTGGAAGAGCAGTTCTACATCTTTTTCCCGCCCGCCATGGTTTTCATAAAGCGGTTCCTGAGAGGCCGGTTTCTGCCTTGGTTCGCCGCCGTCGCGCTCATTTCGTTCGCACTGTGCGTCCGTAAGACCTGGGTCGCCCAGCCGCGCGCGTTCTACCTCACGTACTATAGGGCTTGGGAATTGATGCTCGGATCCATCGTCGCGGCATGCGTGGATCGCGCGCCCACCTCGGGGCTCGCCCGCAACGGCATCACTTCGCTGGGATTGGCGATGATCGTGGCCAGCGTTTTCGGCTTCGATTCCGCCACCCATTTTCCCGGCTTCGCCGCTGCGTTGCCTACGGTAGGCGCGGCTTTGTTGATCTTCGGCGAAAGCGGTAGCGGTGAAAAAACCTGGTCGGGCAGGCTCTTGAGTTCCAGGCCCATGGTGTTCATAGGGCTAATCTCCTATTCGCTTTATCTATGGCATTGGCCGCTGATCGGTTTCGCGCGGTACTTCTCCATCGTGGATTTGGCCGGCTGGCAGAAGGCGGCCGTGTTCGCGGCCAGCATCGTATGCGCGACCCTCTCGTGGCGTTTCGTGGAACGACCCTTCCGCACTAAGCAAGTCTTATCCAATCGGAAAAAGCTATTCCTGGCGGCGTTCGCAGCGTGCTGCTTGGCCCTCGTGGCGGGGTTGAAGATCGGCTGGATGCAGGCGTTGCCGCATCGGCAGGATGGGAGCTTGTCCGAGTATCAAAAGGCCGGGGACCCCGAATGGGCCAGGTGGCGAACCTGCGAGGAGTGGGCCTTGCATCCGGCAGGGAAACCGGAGTTGTGCCGATTCGGCGCCCACGACTCCGTGCCGTCGTTCCTGTTGTGGGGCGACTCCCACGCCCGTTCCCAGGCTTCTGGGATTGATGAAGCGTCGGCCAAACATGGCTTCGCCGGATACGTGGCTACGAAAAGCGCTTGTCCGCCATTGCTGGGGATATCCGAAGGCGAGGAAGCATGTCCGGAATTCAACCGCGTGATCCTGGAATACATCGCCACGCATCCGACAGTGGGTACGGTTTTCCTGGCGGGCCGCTGGGACCAATATGCGACCGGGATGCCCTTCAAAACCGAAGGTGCCTCCCCCATCCGGCTCACCAGCGTCGATCCCGCATCACGTGAAACCGGCCTGTCCAATCCGGAACTCTTCCGCAACGGATTGCGTCGGACTATCGAGAGCCTGCAAGCGCTGGGTCGGAAGGTCGTCTTGGTGGGGCAGGTGCCGGAAGTAGGTTATGACGCCGCCATAGCCTATTCGGTGGCGTATTGGACGGGACGCGATCTTAACAAGCTTATCGCCCCGACCTGGAAGGAATACCGGGAAAGGGACGCGGTAGCGGAGGAAGTCTTCGCGAACCTGGCGGGGAAGCCCGGATTCCAATTCGTGGATATGGGAAAGGCCTTATGCGATACGCTGACTTGCCCGGTCGTGGAGAATGGGTATAGCTTGTATCGCGACACGGATCATCTTTCCACGTACGGATCGCATCGGGTTTCCTGGGCTTATGAGGACGTATTCAGAGCGATGAAAGGGAGCCAATAGTGAGGGGCTCGGTCACCTTTGCTTCCGGATCGCCTGGGAGTTTCACGCTTCGGCGCAGACGAGGGCGTCCCTCGTTTTCATAGTACGATAGTAGACAATCGAACCGGCATCCCATCCATAGAAGCAGGTTGCTGCCGTCAGATCTACGGTAAGGTTATTTTACGAGTTCTTCGTTGCGGGCCTGCGCGAAAGCGAACCCGGGCTCGAAATGCTTGTATCCTCTCGAATCCAGGAACCCTTCGATGGTGCGAACCAATTCGCGGTGCCGGTTTTCCTCCAAGCGCTCCAGGAAATAGCGATACGCGGCCGATGAGATTTGTTCATCGGCAGTCAGCTTGGAGGTGAAATCCGAGAAGGATTCGAAGAACAACTTTTCGCAGACATTACATTTATAGTGGACGAAGTAGAACTCGTAAAGCTCCCGCAGGTCGATGCGCTTATCGAGTTTGTCCAGGTTCAGCAAAAGGCTCCGGTATTCCTCGAGCGTCCGGGGATGGTAGTTGAACCCATAAGCGATGTGTGGATTCGGCCCTGCGTTGACCACGTGCTTGCCCAGCAGGGGGTATTCGTGGCCAATGGAACCATAAACGGTAAGGACCACGGAGACGCCCTCTTCGCAAAGCTGATGGTGGGGGGTGGATTCGGGGACTATCTGAATCCTCGGATATCTGGACAGGATGCCATTGAGGATCTCGTGGTTGCCCGGCAGAACGTCAGGATGCGTTTTCAGGTACCATTCGTAATCGGTCTCCCCGCTGATCTTCCCCAGGTACTCCAGCCATTCGTAGAAGTCCGGAAACAGGATTTGGCCGTAAGCCTGGGGATTATCGAAGAAACAATGGGTGGCGATCAGCACTTTCAGCTTGGGCGTGTCCTTCAGCACCCGTTCGGCTTTCTTCTCCATGCTATAGGCGGACTTCGTCGAGTAATGCATATCGACGCCCACCTCGCCGGCCATTCTCCGGTCCAGCTGCGCCTTGGCCCAGGCGATACCCCGCTCCTGCACTTCACGGGGCAAAGCACGGAAATGCTCGGGATAGGCTTCGAACTTGGGATTGCCGAGTTCCTCCATCGCCGAGAGGTATTGCATCGAACGGACCGTTGGCAGGTACACGGGGATTTTCCGCCGGATGCTTAACCGTTTCAGGATCCCGTATTTGTAAAGTCCATGGCTCAGGATCACGGCTTTGACCGGGTGCGCCTCCAGATGGGCGTTCCAGAAGTGATAGAATTCCAGGCAGCTCCGCAGGTGGGTTTCGAATTCCCGGCTGCCGGGATCGACCGTGGGTTTGCGGTACTCCATCAAGAAGGATTCGTAGATATCGCACCCGATCGTGCATCCGTCGATTTCGATTCGGAAGACGTCCCACTTGTCCCTCAAGGCGGGCCGGATCCGCCGGAACTCCCGTTCGGCCTGTTGCGCGATTTCCGGGCGGATGGGACTCGTGTTCACGTGGCCGGAAACGTTGAAGGACTTGTAAACGGAGTACAGGTCCCGATGCTTAAGGGTATACAGTAAGGGATTCCGCCGCGAAGATGAGAAGCTCTTGATGCGGGCACCGTGCCGCCGCGCCAGGATATTGGCGAAATACGAAAAGCTGATCACCGTTTGCGTGACGGCGTACAACTCGACGAGGATTTCGGGCATGGCCTTGGGATCGGCCCAGCCACGCCAGGTCTCGCGATTGTGGCGGATGAACGCGCGCGTATCGGAATCGGTAAAGAGGATGGATTTGATCTGACTGAGGAATTTCGGCAATCGATGCTCCCTGAAGCAGGGTGCCACCCCTTCGTTAGGTCGAAGACGAATATAGCAACATCGGCAATTACCTACTTTATGCCCGATTGGAGGAGAAAATGGGACCTGACCGGAGGCAAGATTCCCGCAGCATTCGCCGCGCGCTTCCGTGGGTGCTGATATCCGCCATCGTGGTTTTCGACGTGGTGGCGTATACGTACGTGATCGAGAGTTATGGGACCTTCGCGGAAAGCCTCCATGCACCGCCCAGGGGCTTCCGGCACCTTTTCCATGTCGCCCGCAATGCGCTCCTCTTGCCCGCCATCCAGGTTTTCCTGGCGCTCTATGCGCCGCTGTTCGCATCCCTCCTCTTCGGGGCCGCGGCCTACCTTTTCCTCCTCGGCCAGCTCTCGTACTTCGGATATTTCAATTCCATCCCCAACCTGGCCATCCTCAAGGCTTTCTATACCTTGGGGGAAATCAAATCCCAACTCGTGACGCAGATCTTCGGCGCCCAACAGGCCCTGCTCCTGGCACTGTTAGCCGGTTCCCTTTTGGCCACGGTTGGGCTCAAATGGAAAATGCCTTCCCCGCCGGCGCGCGCGAAGCGCGTCTTCGCGTTTATTTTCCTCCTCTTCGCGGCTAAAATCGGATGGGCCGCCGCCTTCACCGATATCCGCCACTACTATTTCGTAGACAGCGTCGATACCCTGCGGGCCCATGGGTACGCGCCCGTGTACCTGGTGCAGCTTTGGGATACCCTGGTGGGCAAGACCCAAGGCCGGGTGGCTTTCCCGGGCAAATTGAACGGGCCCGCCTCGGCGCCACGGAACTCCGCCGGGACGCCTCGCCCCTATAACGTGATTTTCATCCAAGTGGAGTCGCTCGACAAAGGCGTGATCGATTTCAAGGCCGGCAACGAGGAGGTTGCCCCATTCCTCGATCGCTTGGCCGACTCCTGCCTATTCTTCCCGCATATTTTCGCCGAACATTTGGGCGGCAGCTCTTCGGACGCCGAGGTGAGCACCTTGACCGGCTTGATCCCGCTCAAGGGCCAACCCTCCTATCTTTCCATGAAATACGCGGAGGTGTTTTCCCTGCCGCGGTTCCTGGACTCGCTGGGATACCATAGCGCAGCGTTCCACTCTTTCACGGGAAGGTTCTTCCATCGCGCCACCGCGTTCCGGGGTTTGGGCTTCCGGGACTTCTTCGACGAGGAAGCGTATACGGGCGCCGCGAGGGGCTGGCGCAGCAAGGACTCGGCCTTCCTGCTGCAAACCTCCGCGCGCCTGGAGGGGCTGCCGCGGCCCTTCTTCGCTTATCTCATCACCTTGCAAAGCCATGGTCCCTATGGCAACCATGGTCCCTCGGCCTTGGCTTTCGATCCCGCGATGCCGGCGATATTGAAGGACTATCTCGCTTCCGTCCACGAGGTCGATCGCGCCTTGGCCGCATTCTTCTCGCGCCTGGCCTCGGCCGGGTTGCTCGACAGTACGGTCGTGTTCATGTACGGGGATCATTGGTGCGGCGTTCCCATCCCTTGCCAGGCCGGCCAGCGTTACTGCCTTTCGGGTATGCAGGAGAATATCCCCTTATTCATCAAGGTGCCCGGGAAGGCTGCCCGGGCAATCCCCAAGGTCGGCACCGACATCGATTTCGTCCCCACCCTGCTCGACGTCCTCGGCCGCACGGATGAGAAACGGCTCATGGGAACCTCCTTGCTGGCCCCGGGCGAAGGCTTGGCCCTCATGAATCAGGATCCTCCCAAGCTGATACGGCTGGATCCCGCATTGGGACGGCCGGTCGCAGGTGCGCTGCCCAATAGCTTTTACCGCTTCGTGGAATATTCGAATTCGTTGCTGAAATAACCCCTGAACCGGCGCCAAGGCCCCGGAAAACCGCGTCCCGGCAAATTTTGCAGAATATTTTAACTTACCATCGCGAAATCACATAAGGTATCCTTCCCAGAACGGACCATGACCGGCAATCTCCTACCCTTGTTCAATCGGATTTTCAGGCTGCTTTCGGCGCGTCGTCGTCGCCAATTCAGTCTGCTCGTGGTCATGATGCTGATCGTCGGCATCTTCGAAACGATCACTCTCGGGATTGTGACCTTATTCGCCACTTGGCTGAATAGCCCGGCGAAGGTCGCCGATTCGAAGTGGATGCGGGTGGCCGAATCGTGGTTCCCGAGCCTCCATCTCACGCCGGCCAATTCCATCTATTTCATAGGCGCCGCCTTGGTGGCAGCCATCTTGGCCAAGAACGCTTTGATCACGGTCGTCTCCTATGGCAACCTGCTGTTCGGGGCGTTGGCGGACGGGTTCTTCGGCGAGGAGTTGTTGCGGGCGTTCCTGCGCTTGCCCAACGAATGGCATCAGAACAAGAATTCGGCGGACTTGATCATTGCCATCAACTGGCGATTCTATTTGGGGTCGTACTTCCTGGGGACCTTCCTGCAGGTTCTCTGCGATACCTTCATCCTGGGCTTCCTCCTGGCGACCTTGTTCGCCGTCGAACCCCTCATTACCCTGGGCATCAGCCTGTTCTTCGGGTTGAGCGGCTTTATTTTGTTTTCCTGGGTCAGGCGGCGTATCGAGACGAAGGCCGCCGGTCGCAAGCGTACCGAGGAGGAGGCCAATCGGGACGTGACCAAGACCATCCACGGGATCAAGGACGTCAAGATCCACTTGCGGGAGGCGTTCTTCGTGGGCGAATACTCCGAACGCGTGCGGGAGCTGGCCAAGTATTTCGGATCCCTGCAATTCTACCAGAAACTGCCGACGACCGCGCTGGAGACCCTGGGCATCACGGCCGTGGTCGCGATAACCTGCATCATGCTGTATGTGCTGGGCTCTTCCGTGGAACGCGTCACCGGGATGCTGGCCATGTTGGTGGCATGCGCCTGGCGCGCATTGCCGGCCCTGAACCGCATCCTTGGCAACGCCACGCAACTGAAGTCTTCGGCGCCATACGTGGCCGGATACCTGGATTATCTCGACGAAGCTAACGCATTCCGGCCCCGCGAAAACCTCGACCCCATTCCCGAGGATGATTTCGATTTCCTGCAGACGGCCGAGTGGTCGGGCGTGTCCTTCCGTTACATGAAGGGACAACACGATGCGCTTTCCGGGATCGACCTGGTTCTGCGCAAGGGGGAAGCGCTCGGGATCCTCGGGCCCTCGGGCGCAGGCAAGAGTACCCTGGTGGACGTGCTGATTGGCCTGAACGCGCCCACCCAGGGGAGTATCCTCGTGGACGGCAAGGCGCTGGATGCCGAGGGGCGTCGCAAATGGCGCCGGATGATCGGCTACGTGCCCCAGTCCCCCTACATCTACGACGGCACCTTGGCCGAAAACGTAGCCTTCGGGATCGCGCCCGATCGCATCGATAGGGAACGCGTCCTGGAATGCTGCCGCATGGCGGCCATCGATTTCCTTGAGGATCTGGAAAAGGGAATCGACGCTTCGATCGGAGAGAGGGGGGCCAAGCTCTCCGGCGGGCAGCGCCAGCGCATCGCCATCGCCCGGGCGCTTTATCATCGGCCGCGCATCCTCATCTTCGATGAGGCCACTTCCGCCTTGGATAACCGGAACGAGAAGGCCATACAGGAAACCATCTACGCCTTCAAAGGCAAGCTGACCATCATCCTAATCGCCCATCGCCTCACGACCGTGACCGAATGCGATCGCCTAATTTGCCTGAAGAGCGGGCGGATCACCATGGAAGGCCCTCCCGATAAGGTGCTCCCCTGGTATGGGGAAAGCGTAGCCGCGGAGCATAAGCAGCCGGCTTCGGCCCTTTAGCGCCCAGCCGGCCTGCACGCAATGGTCCTCCGAATCGAATATGACTACCAGATCTTCTCCCTGCAACGGTACGGGGGCATCTCCCGTTACTATTCCGAAATCGCGGCGCGCCTAGCCGCCCATCCCGGCGTAGAGGCGGAGATCAATTGTCCGCTCTATATAAACGAATACCTGCGGGCCTTGCCCCCTTCCCTGGTCCACGGTCGCCCAGTAGAGGCCTATCGGCGGACAGCCCGCCTCCGGCATTGGCTGAACGCGTCCCTGGGCCGCCGGCGCACCCTCGTCCGTGCGCCTCTCATCCGCCACCTGACCTATTACCGTACCCATCCGTCGCCCGGGCCCGCGACGGTAGTCACCGTGTACGATATGGCCCACGAACGATTCCCCGGGGAATTCCCGGCCAAGGACGCCACCTCGCGCGAAAAGGCTGAGGCAGTGCGGAGCGCCGACGCGGTTATTTGCATCTCGCATCATACACGGAAGGAGTTGTTGGATTTGCTCCCGGTCGATCCGGCCAAGGTCTTCGTCACCCACCTCGGATTCACGCCCTTGCGCGCGCCTACGGGCTTTTCCCCTCCCTCGATGCTCGTCGAGTCTCCGTACCTCCTTTACGTGGGAAACCGCGGCGGCTACAAGAATTTCGAGGCGCTGCTCAAGGCCTACGGCTCGTGCCGGGCCTTGGCAAAGGACCACGGTCTGGTATGCCTGGGCGGAGGCCGTTTCACGCCCGATGAAGAGCGTTTAATCGCCTCCCTCGGCGTGCGCGACCGGGTTATGCAGTCCCAGGCCGACGATGCCTTGCTGGCTTATGCTTACGCCCATGCGCGCGCCTTCGTCTACCCTTCCATCTACGAGGGATTCGGCATCCCTCCCCTGGAGGCGATGTCCTGCGGCTGCCCGGTGATTTGCGGATCCAATTCGAGCTTGGCCGAGGTGGTAGGGGATGCCGCCTATCTCGTCGACCCCTCGGATGAAGGTTCGCTGGCGAAGGGCCTGGAGGCCGTGGCCGGATCGGAGGCCGTTCGCGAACGCCTGGTGCGGGCGGGATCGGAGCGCGCCGCGAAGTTCTCTTGGGACACGTGCGCGGAAGAAACCCTGGCGGTATATCGCGCGGTGGCGGGGATGCGATCCCCTGCGCCGCCGAGGGCCGCAACCAGCCTCAACCCCAGGGCCGGTCAACCGTGAGGCTCCTCCTGGTCTGGGCGTCGATGCTCGTGCCGTACACCCTGTTCGGGTTTTACCTCGGGGACAAGTACATCAGCTCCGCCAATGTGCTGGCCTTCGCGATCGGGGGCGTGGTACTGGTTGATGTTTTCGCTTACCAGCGGCGCATTCCTTGGGACCTGCTCTGGTGGCAGAAATATTTCGCGCTCTTCCTTGTCAGCGCCTGCGTTTCCACCCTGTTTTCCCCGTATTTTTCGGGGGCCATCGCCCGGGGGCTCTTCCAGGTAGCGGGAATGGGCAGCATGCTGTGCCTCACCCTGGCACTTTGCTGGCAGGTACGCCTGGATCCTGCTTTCTACGGCCGTTTGCTGAAGTCGACCTTGTGGGGGCTGGGGGTGGTAGCCATTCTCGGCATCGTCCAGTTTTTCACCTTCAACGTTCTGAAAACCGAGGCCGGGTTCGCGCAACTGATGGCCATCAACGATTATGTCGGCGGTGACGTTTACAAGCTGCCCAGCGAGTTGGGAGCGGTGTTCCGGCCCAATTCCATTTGCAGGGAGCCGGCCCATCTCGCCCAGTTCCTAGGCCTGGGGGCCGGGGTCTGCTTCATTCGGATCGGGCTTCTGGGCAGGGAGATGAAACGCCAGCTCTCGGGCATAGTCCCTCTATGGGTGGCGGTATCCCTCATCGGATGCATGATCCTCACCTTATCCATCATCGCCTATAGCCTGATGGGAATAGTGCTGCTTTCCCTGGTGGTTTTGCCCCGTCGCCCCAGCGTTCGTTCGCTTAAGGGGCTCGCCATCGCCTCCATCATTCTGGCCGGAATCCTCCTGTCGGCGGTCAAGGTGGCCGGGCCCACGTTCGCGACCAAGCTGGGTACCGTGAAGCTGCTTTTCTCCACCGAAGTCGAGAACGAAGGTGCGGCTACGGAAGCCATCTCTGCCATGGCCATCACATCGAACATCTACGTGATGGCCGAGAACCTCAAGGAGCGACCGGTCCTGGGGGTGGGGCTCGGGGCACACCCGTAATCCTACCTGATACATGCCCCGGATTACATGCGTAAGCCCGATCGGTTCCGTTTGAACGCCGTGGACGCGGGCGGGTTGTTGTTCCGCCTGCTTTCGGAGACGGGCTATCTGGGGACCCTGCTCTTCTTCGGAGGGGTGGTGGCCGTCGTCGGCCGTGCGCGCCGCCATATTCTGGATTCGGCGCCTGCAAGGGCCGATGCCCGACCTTTGGCCATCGGGATCACGGCATCCTTGATCGGCGTGGTCTGCGTTTTCTCCGTAAGGTGGGCGAACTATTACGATCTGGAGCTTTGGCTATTGTTGGCGCTCTCCGCATGCGTGCCGATTTTGTACGATTCACTGCCCGCGCGGGGAATCCCTGGGGCCCGAAGTCCCCATCCTGGAGGGAGCGGGGAGATCCCGGAAATCGTCCCCTAACCCCGAATTTTTTTACATCTCCATGTTGCAATGGCCAATCGGGAAAATGCTATCATGACCAAGGTCGCGGCAGAATTCGTGGCCGGAATCGACCCATGAGCGCAAGCAAAGAAAGAGTGCTGATCCACGGCATCACGGGGATGCTGGGGCACACCCTATTCCTAGAGCTTTCCAAGAACCAGAATCTAGAGGTATTCGGGACGGCCCGCTATCCGGACTTCAACCGTTGGCCCATCTTCAAGGGCCATGAAAGCAATCTGCGGCCGGACGTGGACGCCGACAATTTCGACAGCATTTCACGCTCGCTCGCGGCCATCCAGCCCACCTTGGTCATCAATTGCATCGGCCTCATCAAGCAGCTATGGTGGGGGTCGGATCCCCTGGCTGCAATCACGGTGAACGCCCAGCTGCCGCATCGGATCTCTTTGGTATGCAAAGCCGCCAAGGCCCGGCTCATCCATATCGGTACCGATTGCGTGTTCAACGGCAAGGCCGGCAATTATGCCGACGACTCCCCTTCCACGGCCGAGGACATCTACGGAAAGACCAAGTCGCTGGGAGAGCTTTCCTACCCGCACTGCGTCACCTTGCGTACCTCCATCATCGGGCATGAGGTGAAGGGCCGTCGCGGAGTGGTGGATTGGTTCCTCTCCCAGAAAGGGACCGTGAAGGGCTATGCCCAGGCCATTTTCTCGGGATTCCCCACGGTGGAATTGTCCCGCATCATTTCCGAATTTGTAATCCCCAACCGGTCGTTGTCGGGGGTTTACAACGTCTCCGCGGCGCCCCTTTCCAAATACCGTTTGCTCCAGATGGTCAAGGACCGCTACGGATTGGACGTGGAGGTCGTGCCGTCGGATGAGGTGGTAATCGATCGTTCGCTGGACTCGTCCCGATTCAGGAGCATGACGGGATACCAGCCCCCGCGCTGGGAAACCCTGGTCGAACACATGTATGCGGATTACGTAAAGAAGAAGGAAGCATTCCAATGCTATTTCTAGAGAACAAGCGTGTTTTGGTCACCGGCGGAACCGGATCGATGGGAAAGACCTTCGTCAAGAGGGTGCTCTCGGGCGAGATGGGCATGCCCAAGAAGGTGATGGTCTTCTCACGGGACGAGGCCAAGCAGCATTACATGCGCATGGAATACCTGCACAAGACGGTTACCACCGACGAGGTGATCTACAACAACTTCCGCAACCTTTTGGAATTCCGTATCGGGGACGTGCGCGATTTCGCAAGTGTATGCTCGGCAGCCCGCGATGCCGACGTGATCGTTAACGCAGCCGCGTTGAAACAAGTTCCCAGTTGCGAGTACTTTCCGGTGGAAGCGGTCATGACCAACGTGATGGGCGCCGCCAACATCGTGCGGGCCATCGCCGAACACGACTTGCCGGTGCATACCGTGGTGGGCATCAGCACCGACAAGGCGTGCAAACCAGTCAATGTCATGGGCATCACTAAGGCCTTGCAGGAACGCGTATTCACCTCGGCCAATGTCCTCAACAAGCAGACCCGCTTCATTTGCGTGCGCTATGGCAACGTGCTAGCTTCCCGCGGGTCGGTCATCCCCCTGTTCACCGAGCAGATCCGCCTGGGCGGGCCGGTAACCATCACGGTTCCGGAGATGACGCGCTTCCTTTTGACTCTGAACCAAGCCGTGGACACCGTCTTCGCCGCCCTGGAAGGGGCCAAATCGGGCGAAACCTACATCCCCACCGCGCCCGGCGCGACCGTCATGAATATAGCGAAGGCGCTCATCGGCGATCGCAAGATAGACATCAAGATCACGGGCATCCGCCCTGGCGAAAAGATGCACGAAAGCCTGGTCTCCGAGGAGGAAATGCATCATTGCGTGCGCCGCGGCGCCTATTATGCCATCCTACCTATGCTGCCCGAACTCCTCGACGACGGTAAGCCCGAGCCGAATGCGCTGACCCAAGAGTACTCATCGGGGGATGACGTGCTGGACCTGAAGGGAACCATCGAGTTGCTCAAGAGGTACGATCTGCTGGTGTCGGACAAGAAAAGAGAGTTCGAGAACGAGCTCCTCCGTTGAGTTCGCATAGGTCCGCTTTATGACGATGTGCGTTTTGACGCTACTAGGGACCCGGCCCGAGACTATCAAGCTGAGCCGGGTCATTCACGAGTTAGAGCGCCATGTTCGGCATGTGCTGGTGCACACCGGGCAAAATTTCGATTACGAGCTGAACGAGATCTTCTTCCGCCAGTTGGAGATCAAGAAGCCGGACTATTTCCTGGAGGCCGCGGGCGGATCGGCGGCCGCAACCATCGGGAACATCATCCAAAAGTTGGATCTCGTGCTGGAAAAGGAGAAGCCCGACGCTTTTCTGGTGCTGGGGGATACCAATAGCAGCCTAGGGGCAATCGCGGTCAAGCGTCGGAAAATCCCCATCTTCCACATGGAAGCGGGCAATCGTTGTTTCGATCAAAGGGTCCCGGAGGAAATCAACCGGCGGCTCATGGACCATCTCAGCGACATCAACCTGACCTATACCGAGCAGGCGCGCGAATACCTGCGGGCCGAGAACGTCCCTCCGGAAACCATTTTCAAGACCGGCAGCCCGATGAAGGAGGTGCTCGAGCACTACCGGCCCCAGATCGATCGCTCGGACGCGTTGCAGCGCCTGGGCTTGGAGCGGAAGAAATACCTCCTGGTTAGTACCCATCGCGAGGAAAACATCGAGAGCGAAGAGAACTTCCGGGATCTGCTGGACGCGCTCTCGGCGATCCAGGCAAAGTACCGTATGCCCGTGATCGTATCCACGCATCCCCGCACACGCAAGCGGCTGGACGCGCTGAAGCAGCCTCCGCAGGATCCGGAGATCCGTTTCCTAAAGCCTTTCGGATTCTTCGACTACGTCCATTTGCAGCGTAATGCGTATTGCGTCATCTCCGACAGCGGAACCATCACCGAGGAATCCTCCATCCTGGATTTCCCGGCGGTCATGATCCGGCAGGCCCACGAACGTCCGGAAGGATTCGACGAGGGGACCTTGGTCATGACCGGCCTCAAAGCCGAGCGCATTCTGGATGCCATCCAGGTCGTGACCACGCAGGCCGAGGAGCGTTCCGGGTCTTCGCGGAGGGCGATGCGGATAGTGGGGGATTACGATACCGATAATGTCTCCGCCAAGGTGCTCCGCATCATCTTGAGTTATACGGATTACGTAAACCGCACGGTTTGGAAAAAAGACAAGCATGGGTGAGGCACGGTGAAACCGGCGCAGGCTCCGACGGCAGGATCGCAGGATGCGCTCCCGGCCATGACCCCGGAAGCGGCGAAGAAAAGGGTTCTGGTGCTCGCCGATTATTATTCACCCGGGTACAAGGCGGGGGGAGCGGTCCGCAGCTTGGCGAATTTCAAGCTCCGCCTGGGAGACCGGCTGGACATCTCCGTCCTGACCCGCGACCACGACTTGGGGGACGCGCAACCCTATCCCTCGGTGATCTCGGACGCATGGGCCAAAGAGGGCGGCGGCATGCTCTACTACGCCAGCGGCTCCCTGGGCTTGGGCTGGAGGATCGTCCGGGCCATGCGGTCCGCCCGCTATGACATCCTATATCTCAACAGCTTCTTCTCCCCTCATTTCACCTTGCTCCCTCTTGCGCTACGTCGCTGCGGATTGTTGCCCCGGGTAAAAACGGTCCTGGCCCCGCGGGGCGAACTCTGCGAAGGCGCCCTTAGCATCAAAGCCATCAAGAAGCGCGCCTTCCTACGGGCGGCACGCTGGATGGGACTGTACCGCGGAGTGCATTTCCAGGCGTCCGCGGACATGGAAGCGGCGGACATCCGTCGGGCAATGGGCAGCGGGGCGAAGACCTCCGTTGCGGTCGATCTTCCGCCTCCCGGGGTTAAGCCGCCCATGCGAAGCCGCCGTAAGGAAAGGAACAGCCTCAGGGTGGTGTGGTTTTCGCGGATTTCCCGGAAGAAGAATCTGGTCGGAGCGCTTGAACTGCTTTCCGGAGTCGACCTGCCCATTGAATTCGATATTTACGGGCCTATCGAGGACAAGAATTATTGGCGCGAATGCGAAAACGCAATAGAAGCCTTGGGGAAGGTACGTGTGCGTCACCAGGGAGTCCTCGCCCACGAAGATGTCGTTCCGACCATGGCGGGATACGATCTCTTCCTTTTTCCTACCTTCGGGGAGAATTACGGACACGTGATTCTGGAAGCCCTCCTAGCGGGTTGTCCGGCGCTTTTGAGTGACCAGACCCCTTGGCGCGATCTCGAGGAGAAAGGCGTGGGCTGGGCCTTCCCTCTGACGCGCCTCGAGGCGTTCCGAAAAGTATTGGAAGCATGCTTCCGCATGGGGGCCGATGATCATGCGGCCATGGCGGACCGGGCCCAACGGTATGCGGCTTCCCGCCTGGAGGCGAAGATGGAAGAGGACTCGAACCTGGCCCTGTTTGCCCGTCCGTGAATACCGGCCGCTTTCCCGTCCTCGCCTTGAATCGGACCAACCGGCTGGTGCATAATTCGGCTATGGCCGCGAAAGCCCCGGCCGAAGGAATCCCTCTCCGAACCTCCCTATGAAGTTCTCCATCATCACTGCCGTCTATAACAACCGGGAAACCATCGGGGACGCCCTGGCTTCCTTTCAGTCCCAAACCCATCCTGACAAGGAGCACATCGTTATCGATGGGCTCTCCACCGATGGGACCCTCGATGTACTCAAGGCCAACGCCGATCGCATCGCCGTACTGGTGAGCGAGAAGGACAACGGGATCTATTCCGCGCTGAACAAGGGTATTCTCCGCTCCGGCGGCGATGTGATCGGTTTTTTGCATTCGGACGATCTCTACAGCCACGAGCGCGTACTGGAAGATGTGGACGAATTGTTCCGCCGCACCGGCGCCGATGCGGTATATGGGGACGTGATCTACATCGATAAGATCGATCCGGAGCGCATCGTACGCAATTGGCGAGCCGGCGATTTCCACCCGGACTCGTTACGCAACGGCTGGATGCCTCCTCATCCGGCCTTTTTCGTGCGTCGCGAAATCTACCAGCGCCTCGGCGGGTTCGACGAAGGTTTCCGCATCGCGGGGGATTACGACTGCATCCTGCGCATCCTCGGATCGAAAGGCCTGAAGGTAAGCTACCTGCCCGAAAGGCTGCTAAGCATGCGATTGGGCGGGGCTAGCAACCGCAGCCTCAAGGCCATCATACGGAAGAGTCGCGAGGACTACCGGGCCCTGCGGCGTAACCGGACCGGCGGGCTCATGGTGTTACTGAAAAAGAACCTGCGCAAAGTGCCCCAGTTCATCTTCAAGTGAAGCCCGAGGGAACCCGCGTCCCGGAGGCCCTGAGCGAGCAACCGACCGTCTAGGCGGGCTTGCGGGCCTCGATATAGAGCGACTCGAGCTTGTACTCATTCCCCTGCGCATCCTGATCCAGGCCGTAATCGCCCCACTCGGGAATTTGGCTCCGATCATATACCTGGATGAGGGGGGAAACGAAACCGGCCTGCTCGAGGAACGCCGCCAGATTGATTCGATCGTACATCCATTGATGGGTTTCGCCCCTGCGCCGGGCGTCCCCCAGCAAAGCGTTCTCTACGAAGCGACGGAAGGGCCGCTGCCGGCTGGTTCCCGAGGGCTCCCTGCGGACCGATTGCTCGAGGATGGCGGCTACGAATTCGTCGTGCTTGCCGGCCTCCGATGCGTCGGATTCGCTCACAGAGACGTGGGAAAGGTATTCACGACACGCCTTTTCCAGATCGGGGACCACGATCCGGACGATCCCGCCAGGCTTAAGGACCCGCTTGATCTCGGCTAGGAATCCCCGCGCCACTTCCCGATCCAGGTGTTCGAGGATGTGGGAATGGTAGACGGCATCGAAGGATCCGTTCTCGAAAGGGATCCCTTTGGCCAAGTTATGGACCATGATGTTGTCGGGCAGGGACTCGAACCGGGCTCTGCGTTCACCTTTGAGGACCATGGGAGCGACGGCGCGGAAAACCGGATTTTTCTTCATCCGCAGCATCACCGACCAATCGATGTTGACGACGTTGGGTTTGGCGCTCACCTTCGTGCCGCAGCCGAGATTCAGGATTTTCATCGCATTCTCCTAATATTTCATGCCTAGCAGCGACCGGACGCCGTGCTTGGCGTAGGCGACTATGTAATTGATCCATGCCTTTGCGGGGCCTATTTCGGAGTGCCGCTTCTGGATGGCGTAGGTTTCCCGCAATACCCTGCCGACTTGCGATCGGCTCATTCCTTGGTTGCCCATGGATACCAACGGCTCCCGAATAAAACTACTGGAGATGCGGGGACCGAAGCGGAGCAGATATTCGTAGTCCCCCGCGATGCGGTAGTCTTCGCTGAATTTACCGTGTTTCATATAGAGGGAGCGGTTATGCAGCAGACCCGAATGCAGGATGTTGTGGAACCGCTTGAGCCGGACCCAATCCCAAGGCCTTCCCATGACCTTGGTCACCTTCCCGGAGGAATCGACATAATGCATCACGCCGATGATCAGGTCCAAGGATTCGATACCCTCCCTGGCCATGGCCGTTTCCAGGGCCCGTGGGCCGCAGAAATAGTCATCGGAGCCGATAAAGCAGAACCAATCTCCCGTGAAACGGTCCAAGGCTTTATTCCAGGCATGATATACGCCCTTATCCGGCTTCGACTCCCAATACACGATGTGCTTATCATAGCGTTCCAAAATCGTCTGCGTCCCATCCGTTGATCCGCCATCCATCACGATCAGCTCGAGGTTGGGATAGGTCTGCTCCACGATACTGTCCAGGCATTTTTCCAGGGTGGCCGCGCTGTTGAAGGTGGCAATGAGGATCGACACCTTGGGCGGGGTCCCTGCGGATTCGTCCCGGATCGCGTTCAGCTTCCCGGCCAATCGGATTTCATGCGGCAAAATCGGCTCCCTTCGATTGGATTTCGGTTCCAATTCAGTAACGCCCTTGGATGCCCATCACCACGCGGTTTAGGCGACCCAAGGTCCCTTCGAGGTACAAGGTGGCGGGCCCGCGCATCCAAGACAGGCTGGGACCGACCTCGATGCGTGGGCGGGGATTGCCACCCAGGAAGGTTTTAGTATCGATCGAATCGGGACGGATATCGAGTGGGGAGGATCCGGGCCCGGACCCCTTCCAGAGCATCTGGGCCTGTAGGGCGGCGTACCAGCCCGACATGGCACGCGCATAAATCCGGCCCGTAAGGGTCTGGGAATTGGGGCCTTCTTGGTTCCCGAGTGGACGATCGAAATTGAGGGTTTGGGAGGTATTTGCCTGGTAATGGGTATAGACCCAAGGCTCAACTCGCGCGTATTCGGCGATGGCACCGCATCTGAGATTTGCGATATCCCGGATCCCATGAACACCCGCCAACCAGGCCCATTTGTTTCCCCAATAATCGCTGAAAATCGATGTAGGTGATTGTACGTCATCGATGAGGAATTCCGAATAGAGCGCGCCGACCCCGGGCGCCCGCCAGGACGCATCGAACGCGATGTTCCCGTTGTTCAGGCGTTCCTTTTCGTAATACTTGGCGATGAATAGGGGGACTACCGGAACGAAAAGGAACGGGGCGGATTCCTTGAAGAGGATCAATTGCTCACTGATCCCCAAGAGCAGGTTCGCGGAAGGTTGCCATTCGTACCGGTGCGCGTAAAGGTGGCGCGCATCCGTGGATACGTTCGTATCCCAGTCGTTCCCGATGACCAATTGCCCATAAAGGCTCTGTACCGTCACCGGGCCGAGTCGCGTGGTGAAGGCGATCTGATCGAAAGGAATCGCATTCTGGTTGAAAACGAGGTTTGAAAATATCCCCGGGCCCCATTGGACGGCGTCCCGGCCCACGGAAATCCGTCCCCAGTCCCAATCGTAATCCACGTTCGCCCTGTACCGTGCATAGGACGTGTAGGCAACTGATCCTGATTGCGCCTCCGACTGGCGATCCACGGGTTCACCGTCATAGTCTGCGGGAACGGAGGACTCGCTGGATTCGGAATAAAGCCGGGCATCCATCGCGAAGGAAACCGGGCCCGAAGCTCCGTCGGTTTTGAGTCCAACCTCCAGGGAGCCCACGTTTCCACCGAGGTAGCGGTATTCTAGGCCGCCAATCGGGGAAACGCGCAACTCGCGCCGGCTCCCCGAATCGGAGTAACGCCAACCGCCGTCTTCACGGCAAATTTGGCTGGAGTCGACGAGGGAACGGCACGGGCGCGGGAGGATATAGGAACGGGGGGCGTCCCCGTCGAGCATGCGGTGATATTCGGCTTCCACCAAGTGGGATTCCGGCTCGCGCAAGGTATAGGGGCGATCGAGCGGAGCGTTGGCATTGGCCCAGGCTAAACCAGGCATGCAGAACCAAAGCAGGTGATTCCCGGTAGGCGAAATTTTGCGCATCCGATTACGCCCCATTGTACCAAATCGGTCCCCGTATTCCCAGCGGTCCGAATCCAACCTTAAAGTTAGATTTAGGAGGATGGCTGGTGCTTCCGGGGCGAAATCCTCACCCTACATCCTCGGCCTCTCCTGCTTCTACCACGACTCCGCCGCCGTCCTCCTCAAGGATGGCGCCATCGTCGCGGCCGCCCAGGAAGAACGCTTCACCCGCAAGCGCCACGATGACGCCTTCCCCGAGCGCGCGGTCGCCTACTGTCTGCGCGAGGCCGGCATCTCCATCGCGGAGGTGGGCCTGGTCGCCTTCTACGACAAGCCCTTCCTGAAATTCTTCGACCGCATCGTGGATACCTGGCTCGCGGCGGCGCCCAAAGGGCTATCCTCTTTCCGCGCGGCCCTGCCGGCCTGGGCCGGCGGCAAGCTCTGGATGCGCCGGGCCCTCAGGAAACATCTTCGCTACGAAGGCCGCATCCTTTTCCCCATGCATCACGAATCGCATGCGGCCAGCGCCTTCCTGCCTTCGCCCTTCGAGGAGGCCGCGGTGGTCACCCTCGACGGTGTGGGCGAATGGCAGACCACGACCATCGCGCACGGCAAGGGCGGCGACTTCGAAATCCTCTCCGAGATCCGATTTCCGCATAGCCTCGGACTGCTCTACTCGGCGTTCACCTATTACACGGGCTTCAAGGTGAACTCGGGGGAATACAAGCTGATGGGCCTGGCGCCTTACGGCGAACCGAAGTACGTAAAAACCATCCTGGACCACCTCATCGATCTCCGCGAGGATGGATCGTTCCGCCTCAACATGGATTACTTCGGCTACCTGGGCGGCCTGGCCATGACGAATGCGCGCTTCCACCGCTTGTTCGGCGGGCCGCCGCGCAAGCCCGAATCGCCTTTGACACAGCGCGAGATGGACCTGGCGCGCTCGGCGCAGGAAGTGATCGAGCTTGCGGTGATGCGCATTTGCCGGCAGGCGGCGGGCCTCACCGGGTCGCGCAACCTGTGCCTGGCGGGCGGGGTGGCGCTCAATTGCGTGGCCAACGGAAAGCTGTTGCGTTCCGGGCGCTTCGACCGGATTTGGATCCAGCCGGCGGCCGGCGATGCGGGCGGGGCCTTGGGCGCGGCCCTGTTGGCCCATCATCGCTTCCGCGGCAACGCGCGCGTGCCCGAACCGAAAGATTCCATGCGTGGCGCCCTGCTGGGGCCCGCGTATGGCGATAATGCCATCGAGGCTTTACTGCGCGAACGCGGCGCGCCCTACCGCCGGCTCGTCGGCGAAGATCTGTACGATACGGTGGCCGAGGCGCTGTCCCAGGGGCAAGTGATCGGGTGGTTCCAGGGACGCATGGAGTTCGGCCCGCGCGCCCTGGGGGCCCGCAGCATCCTGGCCGATGCGCGCCGCCCGGAGATGCAGCGCGAAATCAATCTGCGCATCAAGTTCCGCGAAGGCTTCCGGCCCTTCGCCCCGGCCGTGCTGAGCGAACGGGTGGAGGAATGGTTCGGGCTTAGCGCGGACTCGCCCTACATGCTTTTCACCGCGCCCGTGCGCGAGGACAAGCGCGGCGCGCCCGTGCCCTCGGACGTGCATGGCTTCGACATGCTGAAGTCGGTGCGCGGGGCCATTCCGGCCGTGACCCACGTGGATGGCTCGGCGCGGGTGCAGACCGTGGACGCGGAGCGCAATCCCGCCTTCCACCGTTTGCTCCGCGCCTTCGAACGCAAGACCGGCTGCCCGGTGCTGGTGAACACCAGCTTCAACGTGCGTGGCGAGCCCATCGTCTGCACGCCTTACGATGCCTATCTTTGCTTCATGCGTACGGGATTGGATCTGCTGGTGATGGGGAATTTCCTGATCCGGAAGTCGGATCAGCCGCCCCTTGCCGGTGCGGAGGCCGCGCTACCTGGTCCCGAGCCCGACTAAGAAAAGGGGCCGCAGGTACCTGATTGGCCTTTTCCGGTTCCGGAATGGAAAATCGTATGGTATCTTATCGAAGTGAGCCCTACAGTTTTTCGCCACGGCCATTTCCGGTTCTTTTTCTTTAGCAGAGAAGAAACCCGAACCCATGTCCATGTAACGGGTCCCAGCGGCGAGGCGAAATTCTGGATTGAGCCGATAGTGGCTTTGGCTGCATATGAAGGTTTGAATCCTCGGGAACTTAAGCTGTTGGAAAAGGTCGTCCATGAGAAGCGCGACGAGATCATCAAAGCCTGGAAAAAGCATTTCAAAGCCTGAGGTTTCCCACATCTCACCGTGGGGAATATGGCTGCTGTTCGAAGACAATGAATTCTTTCTGAATTTCAAGGAGTTCCCTTGGTTCAAGGCAGCGACGGTTGCTCAAATCCACCATGTTGAGCGACAAGGGCGTCAACACCTGCACTGGCCGGATCTTGATGTTGATTTGGACTTGGACCGCATTCGAGAACCCGAAAAGTTCCCCTTGATAGGCCGGACCTAAATTTTAAATCCGATTGCCTGACCTAACTTGAACGCATCCTCCGAATATCGATTGCGGAACTCCAATCCGACCCGCGCCCACCCCGCCACCGCCGCCGAAGTGAGGCGCTTGGGCCTGGTCTTCCTGGCGGCGGCCCTGATCCTATTCGCCCTTTCCGCCTGGAAGGCCCGCACGGGTCATTGGCCCTGGCAGGTCGGCGCGGCCGCCGTCTTCGCGGCCGCGGGTCTATGCTGCCTGGCTTTCGGGGAGCGGGCCCGCGGCATCCATCGCGCCTGGACGGCCTTGGGGGAGGCCCTGGGGCGCATCGTCTCGCCACTCGTGTTGGGCGTTTTGTATTTCCTGGTGGTGACCCCTTTCGGCCTTTTGTCCCGCCTTCGCCGTCGCGATCCGCTAGGGCTCAAGCCCGATCCCAAGGTCCCCACCTACTGGCGCGCGCCCGTGTCCAAGCGGACCGATCGCACGGGCCTGCTGCGGCAATACTGAAGGGAAACCCATGGCCCGCAAACCATCTTCGCCGCCGCCCGAAGAAGAGCTCCAAAACCCGGGGCTCTGGTCGGAATTCTTCGGATTCATCCGCGAGAACAAGAAGTGGTGGCTTATCCCGCTCATCGTCATGCTGATCCTGATCGGCGGACTGCTCCTTTTGGCGGGCCAGCATACCGCCCTCGCGCCCTTCATTTACACGCTTTTCTAGCCGATCGGCCGCTTAGGCCCCTTGCCGGTCCCTGTTGGCGGCCTCGCGACGCTGGCTTCCCGGGTCCGCCGCAACGGATAATAGGGATAACCGGGACGTTGAAATGGACCCATCGGAATTGCGCGCCTGCATGCGCGCCTCGCTATCGGAGGGCTTGAGGGCCCTGGAGGATTTCCTCGGCCATGAGGAAAACATCGCCGCCATGGCGTCCATGTCGGCGGCCTTGGCGGCTTGCTTTTCCGCCGGAAACAAAGTGCTGGCCTGCGGCAACGGGGGTTCGGCGTGCGACGCCCTGCATTTCGCCGAAGAGTTCACCGGCCGCTTCCGCAAGGAACGCCGGCCGCTGCCGGTCATTCCGCTCATGGAGGCGGGCCACTTGACCTGCGTTGCCAACGATTATGGTTGGGACGAAGTGTTCGCCCGCGGAGTGGAAGCCTACGGGAAGCCTGGCGATATCCTGGTTTTGCTATCGACCAGCGGTAATTCGCCCAACGTGGTGAAGGCGGCCGCCGCGGCCCGCCGGGCCGGCTTGAAAATCCTATTACTGTTGGGCAGGGAGGGCGGCGCCCTGAAAGGACAGGGCGACCTCGAGATCATCGTGCCGGGTCGCAATTCCGATCGCATCCAGGAAATCCACATGCAGGTCCTGCACATCCTGATCGAAGGGGTGGAGCGGGAGATGTTCCCCGCGAATTATGCCGATGCGCCGGCCACGGACGGGCGTCCTAAGGCGGTCGAGCAACCCCAAGCGGGTGGTCGCCCGCAGGACTGGGCCCCGCGAACGACTCCGGAACGCGCTTCACGGCGTCTTCGCCAATAGCCGTTCGCAAGCCTTGCCCGCGCGGGCGCCGAACCCTTTGCAGAGCTTACGGATCAAATCGAGATCAAGATGGCCGGCTTGCACGCGAAGTACCCCTTCGGCGTCTTCCAGTTCCTTGGGTCCGCCGGCGTAGAGCTTGAGTGCGATGAGATCCTCGACCGAAGAAATCCGTAGGCGCATCCCGTCCAAAGTCTCTTCAATCACTCTGCTCCAAAATGCGGAGTCGAGTTTTCGAATCCCGCCGATCAAATCCGCTTGGTTACCCGCGTCATCGATGATCCTCAAGACGAACCCAAGGGGGTCGCCGGGTTCGCCCATCCTCGCTTCGGCTTGAAACCCTTTGCTTCTGAGCCGTTCCGCAAGCTGATCGATGACTAATGTGCTTCCTCTCAAACTGAGCATGGCGTCCGCGTCCAAGCTGGCTCGAACCCATCCCTGGTAGGCAACAGCCATCGCGCCGACAACGGCCCAGTTTGCTCCGGCTTCATCAAGAACGTTCCCGATTGCAGCGAGAAGATGGGGGGTCCGCGAATTTATCGCTCATTTGGGTTTTTCGATTGGTCGGTTGCCCCGCGACGGCGTTCCCCCATTTCTCGCAGCCTGCGCGCGTGTTCGATCAGGCCCTTTTTTAGAAAGTCCGCGTTCTTGGATCGCATGCTTTAAAGATACCGCGTTTTAGCCGGGCGGGGAAGACGGTCCCGCGCGAAACGCCCCGGCCTTCAGACCTTGTAGTAGCCGCGGTACCAATCCACGAAGCGCCCGATCCCCGTCTCCACCGTCGTCGCAGGCTTGAAGCCCACGTCCCGCACCAGATCGGAGACATCGGCCGCGGTTTCCGGCACATCGCCCGGCTGCAAGGGAAGCAGATTGAGTTGCGCCTTCTTCCCCAGTTTGGCTTCCAGCGTGTGGATGTAATGCATCAATTCCACCGGGGAGCTGTTGCCGATATTGTAGATGCGGTAGGGCGCCTTGGACGTGCCCGGGTCAGGATGCGCCCCGCTCCAATCGGGATTGGGCTTCGCGGTATTGAAGGTCACCCGATAAACGCCCTCAACGATATCGTCCACGTAGGTGAAGTCGCGCCGATGGTGGCCGCCGTTGAACACGTCGATGGGTTTGCCCGCCAGGATATTCTTGGTGAAGATGAAGAGGGCCATGTCGGGCCGGCCCCAAGGCCCGTAGACGGTGAAAAAGCGAAGGCCCGTGGTAGGCAACGCGAACAAGTTGCTGTAGGTGTGCGCCATCAACTCGTTGGCCTTTTTCGATGCCGCATATAGGCTCAAAGGATGATCCACGTTATGGTGGATGGAGAAGGGCAAAGTGGTATTGGCGCCATATACCGAACTACTCGAAGCATAGGCCAGGTGCTCCACCTTATGGTTTCGGCACGCCTCCAGGATATTCAGGAAGCCCACTATATTGGCGTCGATATAAGCCCGCGGGTTTTCGATGCTATAGCGCACGCCTGCCTGGGCGGCGAGGTTCACCACTCTGGTCGGGCGATACGTAACGAATATCCGATCGATAGCGGCCTTGTCCTCCAAGTGCGCCTTTTCGAAAGTGAACCGGGTGTTGGGCGTGAGCTGCGCCAACCGGGCCTGCTTCAAAGTGGGATCATAGTAGTCGTTGATGCAATCCAGGCCCACCACGGTATGGCCGCGTTCCAGGCAAAGCTTGCTGAGATGGAATCCGATGAATCCGGCCGCGCCGGTAATGAGCAGGGTTTCGGGCATGGCAGGAAAACGTAAAAAAGAACGTGGCCGAGCGCACCTTCGGGTTTCTTGGAGAGGGTTAAAATGCATGGCGGATGCCGCTTCGGGTACTGCGGATACCATGGGTCGCGGAGCAGGTGCACCCCCGAAAGGGTTGGCGCGCCAATGGAGCGCCAATCGGCGCGCCAAAGTAGCGCCGAAGGGTGGCGGGGTACCTTTAGATCTGGCGGATTACCGCACTGAGCGGGCGCGCCATGGGAGCGCCGGATGCAGCGCCAATGGCGCGCCACGGGTTTTGACCCCCATGCGCCGGGGGGATTTGAAAAAGGAGGAATCGTGACGGAAAGGGAGTTCGGATGGGATTGGATGGAGGACGAGTACCGACCGGGCAAACCACGTACGGATGCGGAATTCAAGGAAGCCTTGCGTCGGGCCGCGTTCGGGCGCAGGCCTCGGACCGAAATGGACCTTTATCGGGAATGGGCGAAGGAGCAGCGGAAGGATGTCCGTATCAGCGTGCGGATCAGTAGCACGGATGTAATGAAGCTGAAGGCTTTGGCCCGCATGCGGGCGACGAAATTCAGGACTTATGTAGTTGAGATCCTCAAGCGCGAAATCAGCTCGGAGGAAGAGCGGCTTGCCAGCCTGAAGATCAAGCGGCAAGCCCGCGCCACGTTGGCGGAGGAAGATGGATAAGGCTACAACCTTGAAGGGCTACAGCCGCCAGAGCGTGATGCCTGCGGGAATCTTGTCGCGCGGCAGCAGGTTCTTGATGTCGGCCACCACTCCCTTGCCACCCTTCAGCAGGCGCTGGGGCAAAGCCCAACCCTCCTTCTTGAATTGATCGTGGGCGACTGCCAGGACCACGGCCACGGCCGGTTTCAGCTTCTCCAGCGGGATGGGATCTTCGCCGTATTCGTGTTTGGCTTCTTCGGGGTAGGCCATCGGATCGGTCACTTGCACTTCGAACCCGAAGCTGCGCAGCTCCGAGATGATGTCCACCACCTTGGTATTGCGGATGTCCGAAACGTTTTCCTTGAAGGTGAGGCCCAGGACCGTGACGACGGGGCGGTTGCCGTCGAAGCTGACGTTGCCAAGCTTCAGCAGCTCCTTGGTCATTTCGCGGGCGATGAAGCGGCCCATGCTGTCGTTGATGCGGCGGCCCGCCAGGATCACCTGCGGGATATAGCCCACCTGCTCGGCCTTGTGGGTGAGATAGTAGGGATCGACGCCGATGCAATGCCCGCCCACCAGCCCCGGCTGGAACTTGAGGAAGTTCCATTTGGTGCCGGCCGCGGCCAGGACGTCGCTCGTGTCGATGCCGAGGCGATGGAAGATCACCGATAATTCGTTCACGAGGGAAATGTTCAAATCGCGCTGGGTGTTTTCGATGACTTTGGCGGCTTCCGCAACCTTGATGGACGAGGCCTTGAATACGCCCGCGGTCACCACCTGGGAATAGGTCTCCGCCACGATGTCCAGCGTCTCCGCATCCATTCCGGAAACCACCTTGGTGATGCGGGTGAAGGTATGCTCATGATCGCCGGGGTTGATGCGCTCGGGGGAATATCCCACCTTGAAGTCCACGCCGCATTTCATCCCCGATTCCTTCTCCAGGACGGGAACGCAATCTTCTTCGGTGGCTCCGGGATAGACGGTGGACTCGTACACCACGATGGCGCCCTTCTTGAGGTTGCGGCCGACCGTGACGGATGCCTTCTTGAGCGGCGTGAGATCGGGGCGGTTGGCGGTGTCCACCGGCGTGGGCACGGTGACGATCACGAAATCGGCCTCCTTGATGCGGGCGGCATCCAAGGTCCAGTCCACCGTCGACTTCGCGATCTCTTCCGAGTTCACGTCGTGGTTGCGGTCGATGTTCCGCTTGAGCTCATCGATGCGCTGGGGGTTGATGTCGAACGCGATGACCTTCTGGACCCGTCCGAAGTAGACCGCGATGGGCATGCCCACGTATCCGAGGCCGACCACGGCGATTTGACGATTTTTGCTCATTCCCGTTTCCTTTCCGTAACCCGCACCACGGAGCGGCTCCTAAGGTAGAATCGGAAACTATATTTTGTCCCCTCATCATGTCCGCCATTTCCGAAAAGCAAGTCCTGGAAGCATTACGAAGCGTAAATGATCCCGACTTGGATAAAGACATCGTCGCCCTTGACTTCGTCAAGAATTTGAGGATCGAAGGCGGGGCGGTAAAATTCGACGTCCAATTAACCACTCCAGCCTGCCCGGTCAAAGAAGACCTCAAGGCCCAATGCATACAGGCCGTGAATGCCATCCCGGGAGTGACCTCCGTGGACGTATCCATGACGGCCCAAGTCACCCGTACCTCCACCTCGAAAAAGACCGATCTGCTCAAGGACGTGCGTCACGTCATAGCCGTGGCTTCGGGCAAGGGGGGGGTGGGCAAGTCCACGGCGACGGCGAATCTGGCGGTCGCATTGGCCCAGACCGGCGCCCAGGTGGGCGTCCTCGATGCGGACATCTACGGCCCCTCGATGAACATGATGTTCCAGGTACGCGAGTCCCCGGTCCTGGACGAAAAGCAGAAGTTGCATCCGGTGGTGGTCAACGGCATCAAGATCGTCTCCATGGCCATGTTCGCCGACGATGAGAAACCGGTCATCTGGCGCGGCCCCATGGTTTCCCAGATGATCCAGAACTTCGTCCACAACGTGGTCTGGGGTTCCCTCGACTATCTCCTCATCGACATGCCGCCGGGAACCGGCGACGTGCAATTGACCCTCACCCAGAGCGCGCCTTTATCCGGCGGCGTCATCGTGACCACGCCGCAGGACGTGTCGGTGCTGGATGCCAAAAAGGGCCTCAAGATGTTCCAGAAGGTCTCGGTGCCCGTGCTCGGCATCATCGAGAACATGAGCTACTTCATCTGCGACAATTGCGAGAAGAAGCATTACATCTTCCGGCAGGGAGGCGGACGGCGCATCTCCCAATCCTTGGGCGTCCCCTTCCTGGGGGAAATCCCCATCGAGCCGGAAGTGGCCGTAGGCGGCGACGCGGGCCTGCCCATCGTGGAAAAGAACCCGGCATCGGAGTCGGCGAAGGCCTACCGCCGCATCGCCGGCCTGCTGGCTTCCGAGCTCTCCGTCCTGTCAGCGGCCCAAAGCGGTGTCCTGGGTGAATTCGACTACGCCTGGGACAGCTTGCCGAAAATGGTTGAGAAGGCCAGCTCTTGAATAAACCCGTGCCCGAACCCCAACGATCCGAGACCCAGCAATCCTTCTCGAAGGTCATCGCGCCCACCTCCTTGGCCCGCACCGATCCCGATATCCTGGTCGTCTCCTGGAACGACGGATCGATTTCCAGATACCCAGCCCGTTTCTTGCGGTCCGCCTGCCCCTGCGCCGCCTGCGTGAACGAATGGACCGGCGAGAAAATGCTGGACGAAGCCCGCATCCCCAAGGACATCCACCCTGTCCGCCTGATCTCGGTGGGCCGCTACGCAATGTCCATCCAATGGTCCGATGGCCACAAGACGGGGATCTACGCCTACGATTACTTGAGGAAGTTAAGCCCCGGCCCCTGATGGGCACCGACGGGGAACATACCCGCCCCCCCGCAAAGGCTTGAGGGACGCCGACTTAGAATTGTAGATTAGACGGACGAAATCGCCTTTGGCAAAATCGTCCTTGGCGATCGGTTTCGACTTTAGCCTTCGGTTTCGCCGTCGAGCGGGGAGTTTCACAGCTTGGTCGATCAGAACGAACAGCTCTATTTCCGCGATCTTTACCGGCATGCCATTATCACGCCGGATGAGGAAAAGGACTTGGTGCAGCGCATCAAGAACGGCGATTCCAAATCCATGCACCGGCTCATCCTGGGCAACCTGCGCTTCGTAGTCTCCATCGCCCGGCGCTACCAAGGCAAGGGCCTTTCCCTCCTCGAGCTGATCAACGAAGGCAATCTCGGCCTCTATAAGGCGGCCAAGCGTTACGATCCTTCCCGCGAAGTCAAGTTCATCTCCTACGCCGTGTGGTGGATCCGCCAATCGATCCAGAAGGCGCTGTTCGAGCAGGTGGGCGCCGTGCGCGTGCCTCCCAACAAGCTGGCCATGGTCAACCGCTTCAAGAAGGCGCTGGTTCAGAACGGCGGCGATTACGAGAAGACCATCTCCCTTCCCGATTTCGTGGAGTACGAGAAGGAGATTGCCGAGATCATGGAGAAGATCGCCGACGTCTCCCTGAACGCGCCCCTGGGCGCGGAGAGCGACGGCCGCGATCCGGTCACCACCCTTATGGACGTCCTCGGCAACGAGGGCAATCAAGAGCCCGACAACGAAAAGGCCGAGCTCTCGCGCGTGATCGATTCGGTGCTGGGGCAGATGTCCGAACGCGAAGAGAAGGTGCTGCGCATGTATTACGGCATCAACTATTCCCGCGAGTTCACCTTGGACGAGATCGGCAAGGAATTGAAGCTGACGCGCGAACGCGTGCGCCAGATCAAGAACAAATCCCTCCGCAAGCTGCTCCGCTCCAAGGAGTCGAAGGACAAGCTGATGCCCTTCGTCTCCGAGAACTGAAGCCCGGCGCCCGCCCGTCGCGGAAATCGCCCTCCACACCCCGATCCTCCTCCTTTCCTTGCGGACTCCCAAAAAACCATAATGCTATAATCGGCGGTATATGGGGGAAGAGGACTTCATCCAATCCAGCGCGGAACCGGGTCCGGAAGAACGCGAGCGGTCGGAGCGCCGCGAACGGACCGACCGCCGCATTTCCGATCGGCGCAACCAGGAGCGACGCGTGCAACCGCGTCGCCAAGACGAGGCGTCCGCCGGGGGCGGCTCCCGCCGCGCCTGGTTACTGCCTTCTTCCACCGTGCTGGCCGGCCTGATAGGCTTGGCCGCCGGATTCGGCCTCTCCCGGTTCGTCTCCTTCGGAACGGTACGGATCAAGGAATCGGCCTTCGGCCTTGACGCGGCCCGTAAGATTTCCCGGGGCCACGACTTCGCCGGCCTCAAGGAGATGGGCCGCTGGAGCGACGCCGATCGCGCGGACTACCGGAAGGCCTTGGACGCCCTGGACGCCGGCCAAGCCAGCCAGGCCGCCGCCGCCCTCGGCGAATTACGCAAGCAACATCCCGAATACCCTTTGCCTCATGCTTTGGCCGCCTATGCCTTGCTGCAAGCGGCGGGGAGGGAAGGCGGCGATCTCATCGCGGCGCAAACGGCCTACCGCGCGGCCTTGGCCGCCGACAGCGCCCACCCCTTCGGGCAATACGCGGCCGGGCGCGTCTGCGAGGCTCTGGGGCTGACCGACTCCGCCGAAACCCATTACGCGCGCGCCGTGCGCGCTTCGCCGCAGTTCGCCTATCCCTATGTGGGCCTGGGGCGCGTGCATGCGCAGCGCGGCGAGGCGCGCACCGCCCGCCTCAATTTCCGCATGGCTATCGGCCTCTTGGAATCCGACCCGGAAGCCTACAAACAGGGGCCGGCATCGGCCTTGCCCTCCGCCGAACACGAGCCCATCGATCTGCTCGCGGCCATGTTCTACCAAGGCGGAGCCGAAGACAGCGCGCGCATGGCATTGGAATACGGGGAAGAGCGCGGCGTCCATAGCGGTCAAATGGCCCTCGTCCAGGGCTGGCTGTGGGAAAGCCGCGGCTTCCTGGCCAAGGCCGACTCCCTGTATCGCACTTGGCAAACGAAGGACCCCGGCAACCCCGAATTCCGCGAAGCCCTGACGACCCTGGGTTGGAAGCCCCCGAGCCGCGACGGGAACCCGGCGCCCGACGCCGAAGCCGCCTTCGCCATCTCCTTGCTCGATCCCCTGGCCCGCCAGCATCCGCAGAACCCGCCGCTGTGGATGGCCCTGGGGCAGGCTTATTATCGGCGCGGCCTTTTCGGGATGGCCACCGAAGCGTTCGACTCCAGCCTTAAATATGATCCCGTACTCCCCGGTCTCGCCGAAAAGCGCGACGCCGCCTACCAGGCCCTGGTGCGCCAAGCTGTGCCGGCCGGGGGGGTTCCCGCGCGCAAATCCGCGGGACCGACCGCGGACGAACAGGCCCCGGTGGTCATACCGGGCAGCATCGCGCTACTCGGCACCTACAGCGTCCCCTGGGGCAGCACGCCCACCGAAGTCCGTCAGGCTTATCCCAAGAAGGCCTTCCGCACCTTGCCCAACGGCAACCTCCTCGACGTGTTCGATCAAGAAGGGGTCCGCCACGAATATCTGCTGGCCTTCCGCCAGGGAAAGCTGTGGGGGGTGCGCGCCTGGGTCACCGACAGCGCGGGCATCTCGAGCGATCTCTTCGGCCGCGTGATCACCACCAAGGCCAAGATCTCCGGCGAAGGCAAGGGCACGGGCGAAGCCAAGTGCAACGGCTTCCGCGCCTTCCAAGGCGCCATCTGGGAGAACGACGACACCTTCGAGTTCATGGCCCAGTTCCAGGGCGAAGACCATCGCGTGCGCCTGGTCCGCATGGGCCGGGACTTCCTGCCGCAAAACCGCCGCCTCTGCGACCTGGCGGTGTTCCTGCGCGACGATACCTGGAAGTAAGTCCGGGGTATCGCCCTCGCCTCGCCGCGGCTTCCTGCTAAGCGTTCCATCCGCTTCAAGTTTGCCCACAGGGAAACCAACCAGGCACGCGGGTTGCTCTTTAATAAGATGACCAATGGAATCGACGCAAAATCCGCGTTTTCCGTGCGCGCCATTCAAGCATTGACCATCTGTATTGGCGCAAGGGAGGGAGCGGACATGGGGAAATCGAAGATAGCCGAGATACGGAGTCTGGCGCTCTTGATACTCCTGAGCCCTGCATGGGCGAATGCGACGGCGGGTGCCGGAAATGGATTTCGGCGCATACCCGATGTCCTAGCCTCAATCCCTTCCAGCCTAACAGTCACGCGGACGCAGGTTCTGGTTACCACCAGCGAAGGGCTTTTCATTCGGCCCGTGGGGGGTTCCCCCTGGAGTCGTTCCCTGGATGCAGGTCCTTGGAAGAATGTCCTTCCCTTGTTGCCGAACGGGGATACACTTCTGGTCGAAAAAGATCCCTCGGCTCAGGCCGCGGATCCGCTTTTGCTTTCGACTAACGGAGGAAAAAGCTGGGCCTCAGTGCAATGTCCGGGCGATCCCTTATTATTGTGCCGGTCCGGTTTCTTCTGTAGGGGAATGGTGGCGGGTGAGGATGTCGGAATAGAATGGTCACGCGACCTTGGGAAGACCTGGGCCAAATTAACAGCGGACACGGTTTATACACTGGCCGTCTGGAAAAACGGGATTGCGGGAGTCGATGGGTCGGGGAAGGTGTTCAAAATCGATGTCGCCACGAGGGTCCGGACTCCCTTGATTTCGGGTCTTCCCCCGTATGACTCGAGCAGCCTGTCCAATGATTTGTACACCCTGTTCAATGTCGGCGACTCCCTATTCGCCTGGTCCGATCTGGGCGACCGGCTTTTCAAATGCCAAGCCGGAGACGAACGCTGGATCCCGGTTTGGGAGGACGCGGGTCATCGGTCCCTTTTCGTGGGAGCTTCCTATTTCGGAATCACCAGGGGCATGGGTGATTCCCTTTTCTGGAGCCGGGATTACGGGAAAACCTGGAGGCCCTACCCGCAACCGCCGAGCCTGCTGTATGGCGCTAGCAGCGTGCCGGAAGCCAATAGGGTTTGGGCCCTGACCAACCCTTTGCAACGTATCGACGCCGGCGGAACGTCGTGGGTCATGGATGTCGTCGGAATGCCAGGGGTGCAGCCTTCGGATTTGGCGTCGAACGGGAAGCAGCTTTTCGCCAACTCCTTCGAAATTTTTGGCCGTGCCTTTGGAGTATGGTTTCAATCCGTTTCACCCGACTCGGCATGGGAACCGGAACGCGAGCCGGAGGGTATGGTCGCGAACCTATTCGCCAGCGGCCATTCCATAATCCTCCAGCTCCAAAATGGGAACCAAAGCAATCTGCTGCGCATCGATCCGGACGGGCGCCGGACCGTTTACCCGGATCCGGGGGTCGTGATTGGATATGCTTTCGCAGGCTCTCGCGGTCGTCTCTATCTGAGCACCGTTACCCAGTGGCGTACCCAGTATTATCCCGGCCCGCTCAAGGTCGCCCTTCCGACCGACCAAACCTGGAGGGTGATTGATCCGGCAGCTGCAGCTATAGGCTCGCAGATCACTTGGTTCGCGATGGATAGCGATAGGGTAGTCAGCGGCTCCAGTTCATCCCCGTTCTACAGCCAGGACGGAGGTGACACCTGGGATACCTGCCCGATGCCGGGGAGTCCGCGCGTGAACGGCATGGTTTTCACGGGGGGCGCTTTCCTGGGCTTCACCAGCGATGGCCTCTATCGTTCCTCCGATCCGCAGGCCGGGTGGAAAGGGACGGGCTTCCAAGGCGACCCGATCGAGATGCTGGCGGCAAGCGGGGACACGTTGGTAGCGAGGGACGCTTCGCGCTTGCTCCTGACCGTGGACGGAAGCCGCACCTGGAGTAGCGTGGAACCTCCTTACGCACCGAAGGCGATCAAGCGCGCGGCCTTGGCTTGGGGTTCCATTTGCTTGATCGACTCGGGATACACGGATAGTCTGGGCATCCTTTGCGGTTCCCTGTCGGGCCTATCCATGAAGCAGGTGGATGGCATCAACCTCGTCTCCGACCGCGCGGTGACGATCCCGAAGCTTCAGCTCCGCTGGGGCCGCATTGAAGGGGTGCTTCCGGGAAGGCGGGGGCCTGAGGTCAGCGCCGGGGTGGACGGGCGGATACGGCCCACCCTGCGCACGCGATTGCCCTAGTCTGGCGGGGACTTCGTCCCGACAGCCGCTTCGTCCCTATCTTCAACTCGATCTAAGCCGGCTGCTCCACGAACCACGCCGGCTCTTCCGCGTACAAGCGCTCCACCTGATCCCAAGCGACCAAGCTCCACCAGGAGTCCACCCAATCCGCGCGCTTGTTCTTCCACTTCAGGTAATGGGCGTGTTCCCACAAATCAACCAGTAAAAGTGGCTTCTCCAGCAGGCTGATGGGGCTGTCCTGGTTGGCGAGATTGCGGATGTGCATCTTGCCCTCCTGATCCTGGGTCAGAAAGGTCCAGCCGCTGCCGAACAAATCCAGGGCCTTGGCCGTGAATTGCTTCTTGAAATCGGCGAAGGACTTGAACTCCGTCTGGATGGCCTGGGCGATCCGGCCCTTGGGTTCGCCGCCCTTGCCCGGACCCATGGTGATCCAGAACAGGCTGTGGTTGGCGTGCCCCCCGCCGAAGTTGATCACGGCCTGGCGCTTCCTCGGGGGCACCGCGTCCAGATCCGCCAGCACCTCTTCCACGGATTTGCCTGCGAAGAAGGTTTCGCCGGCCAGGGCGGAGTTCAGTTTCTCCACGTAGGTGGCGTGATGTTTGCCATGATGGACTTCCAGAGTGGCCTTGTCGTAGAAGGGCTCCAAGGCATCGAGGGCGTAAGGAAGGGGGGGTAGGGAATAGGGCATTTCGGGCTCCGTGGGGAAAAGGTTTCCATTCACGGGGAAAATACCGGTCTGCGGGGTCGAGCGCAACGGTTTCGATGAGCTGAAACCTGCCCGCATCGCCTGGTTCCGCGCTATATTGGCGACATGCACGTCCCGTCCACCGCCTTTACGCGCTTTTTCGCCTCCGGGACCCTTGTCCCCGTCCGGGATTCAGCCTGGGATCGCTTCCGGGTTCCCGCCCTGCGCTTTTGCCTTTCTTGCCTCTGCGCCGCCGGCATTGGCTGGAGCGCGGCCCCCCAAGCCCGCATCTACTGGCTCGAATTCACCGGCCTGCATTCCGCCAACGCCGACGGCACCGACGCCAAGACCCTGGTCCCCTTGAACGACGGCCCCGACGGCGTCGCCGTCGATGCGGTCGCCGGCAAGGTTTATTGGACCAACATGGGCTCGGGCGGCAATGGCAGCGTGCAGCGGTCCAATCTGGACGGATCGAAAGTGGAATACGTGGTGCCCAAGGCCGGCACCTATTTCGCGAAGCAGATCCAATTGGACCTCATCCACGGCAAAGCCTATTGGAGCGATCGCGACGGACTCAAGATCCAACGCTGCAATCTGGACGGGAGCCAGAACGAAGTCCTCATCTCGGGAGTGAACCATCCCGTGGGCATGGCACTGGATACGGCCGCCGGCGTGTTCTATTTCAGCGAGAAGGACGGCGGCACCCTCAAGCGGGCGCCCATGGCCATGCCGCCCGCGGGCCAGACCGCCGCCAACCGCACGGACGTGGAGACCTTGATCTCGGGCCTGGACCAACCCATCGACGTCGGTATCGACCTGGGCAAAAAGCAGATTTACTGGACCGATCGCGACGAAGGCACGGTGCATCGGGCAGGCATCGAGATCCCTACGGGCCAGACGGCCGCGACGCGGAAGGACATCGAGACCTTGATACGCGGCTTGAATACGCCCATCGGCATCGCCTTGGATTTGGCGGGAGGAAAGCTTTTCACGACGGAATCGGGGACCGGCGCCGTGTGGCGCGCCAATCTCGACGGGACGGGAAAAGAAGCGGTCATCCCCGCGCGGGCCGGCGCGACCCTGACCGGCATTTGCTTCGTGCCCGCTGCCGGAGCGCAACCCGTATCCGTGCCTTCCATCCGGATTCAGCGCGCGGTCGCGGCCTCCGCTACCGAGGCCCGCGTCGATGCCTTGGGCCAACGGCTGGCGCTCGGCCCCGTCGGCCGGTCCGTCCAGGCCCTCTTCCCGATTCCCGGCCTATTCCGCTAAACCAGGTTTTCTGGTTTCCCGCAATGCCCAGGCAGCCGCCAAGACGGTCCCCAGCAGGCTGAAGCAGAGGGTTCCGTTCCGGTTGGGAAGGGTCCAGAGGCCGAACATGTGGTGGGGCAGGGAGACCACGGCGCAGACCACGAGACCGGGAGCCAGGCGGGGATGATGCGCGAGGAGATGCGCCACCACGGCGTAAACCAGGGGGATGGCGGGCAGCAGAAGCCTTTCCATATCGCCGCCCAGGGATGCGGCGAAGAGGGTTCCCGCCCCCAGGGCGAGGAGATCGGGACGGCGCCCCAGGAATTCACGGGTGTCCCGGAAGAACACCCAGGGCAAGAAGGCAACGGGGATCCACGCGTTCACGAAAAACCGCGCCGGCGTTTCCGGCGAGAACCATTTAACGCCGTAGATCCGGAGCAGGCCCAAATAGCCGGCTTCGGCGGGCAACCGATAGTGCGCTCGCATCCAGCCGGCCGCCAAAAGGCCCGGCAGGAGCGCCGCTCCGAGAGCGATCCATTCCCGCCGCCCGAACTTGCGCATCCAGGCTGCGATGGCGAAACCGGGCAGAAGCAGGATGGGCGCTTCGCGCGCGAGTATGCCCGCCAGGAAAGCCACGGCCAGCAGGAACCACCGCTTGCGTTCGAAGGCCAGCAGTCCGACGAGTATCCCCAGGAGCGCCAGCAAATCGTTCAGCTGATAGAAATTCCAAATCTCGAAGCCGGCCAGGTATTTGTTGAGCAGCCAAAGGATGACCGTGATGCCCGCGGCCGCGGCCGGGTTGCCGAAAGCGATCAGCAGGAGGTAGAGCGCGAGCGCGCAGGCGGCGGCGGCCAGGTCGGTAAGCAGGCGGTAGGCGAGATGCACGTCGACCGGCATGGCGCCGGCCAACCATGGCCCCAGGATGCGGTAGCCGTAGGGGGCCGGGACCGATGCCGGGCCGCCCGAGCTCATCGTCACGTAGAACTTGGCATCGGCCTCGGGATGGGCGGCAATGTCCATAGAGCCGTAATAGAACTGCAAGAGGACGGCCGCGATCGGTAGGCAGAGCGGCCAGAAGCGCCCCGGGCGGGAAAGTGCGTCCGCCATCGGGTTAAGGCGCGTTCAGGAACTTGTGGATCTTCTCCACGTCCTCTTCGGTGATCGGGAGCTTCACCATGATCCGCGAAGTCCGCTTGGGGGTGTAACCGGGAGGATACTCCCCCCGCATGACGCGCGCCTGCACCAGCTCCAGCGACGAGCCTTTGATGGCTGGGCCCAGGGAGCCGTCCCGGGACGGGTCCACGTTGTGGCAGGCGATGCAGTGGGACATGAAAATGGCCCGGCCCATGGCTACGTCCGAATCGCCGCCGGCCGCTTCCTTCTTATTGCACGCGGTCCACAGTTGCAGGACGCAGGCCACCAGGAAGGCCGCGGCCACGGCGCGCGCGATCCGCCGGCCCGGCCGGGCCAGGAGGCGAACGGCGCGGGGGCGGCGGGACGGAACGAGCCCAAAACAGCGGCGGAGCAAGGCGAACCCCGATTCTATTTCTTGAGAACGACTTCGGCCAGCATGTAGAAGACCACGGTGAACCATAGCCCCATGTGGATTACGCCCCCGACCTTTTCAATGGGCTTGGTGGTGGGGCCTTTATCGGCCAGCAAGGCGTTGGCTTCCAAGAGTCCGACCAGAACCACGACCACGCCGAGCCACATATGCACCTTGGTGACGTCCCAATTGGGGGACAAATGGCTGGCGGCGGCCATGAAGAACAACAGCGGCACGGACAGCAAAGTGTTGGTGCGCGAAGCCAGGAAGGCGCGGCGGGCCAGCGCGGGAAGGTTTTCGACCTTCTCGCCGTTGGCCGAGGCGATGACCTTCTTCTGGCGGGGCCAGATCACGAACCAGACGTTGAACCACATGACGGTGCCCATAATGGCGCCGGTCAGGATGGTGGCGCCCCAGCTGCTGTTCACCACTTCCGCGCCGCCCTGCATGATGCGGAGGATGATGATGGTCCAGCCGGTGATGACGGTGCCCATCGCGCCCCAACGGAAATAGAACAAGGCGCGCGGCACGAGATCCTTGGTGGCTGCGGTCTTGACCCCGGCTTCGGCCTTGGCGAAGAACGGGCCTTGCACGAAGTTGAAGTACCAGAGCATCCCGATCCAGGCGATGCCGAAAATGAAGTGACCCCAACGAAGCAGGAATAGCAACCCGTCAAAGCTGAATAGAGCCCATTGCATTGATACCTCCGTGAATGACGGCGAAATATAACCAAACAGGACATTTTGACAATGCCGCGTGCATTCCTTGCCGGGAAACTCGGTATAATAACGTTCATGCGGGAATTGTCCGGATGGGGAGGCCGTCCCCGCTTTCCCGTCGAAGAGATTGAGCCCGAAAACCGGGCCGGGCTATCGGATCTGATCGACCTCCCTTACCTGCCGCGCGGCCGCGGCCGCAGCTATGGGGATGCGGGCCTGCCAGCGGCGGGCCATCGCGCCGTCAATTCCCGCTGCTTCCGGCGCGTTCTCTCCTTCGATGCCTCCACGGGCGTGGTGGATGCGGAGGCGGGCGTAACCCTCAAGGCCCTCCTGGCCATCGTCTTGCCGCGTGGGTTTTTCCTGCCCGTCACCCCGGGTACCATGGACGTGACCTTAGGCGGGGCCTTGGCCAGCAACGTGCACGGGAAGAACCATCATCGCGTGGGATCGATCGAGCGATTCGTGATCGAAGCGGAGGTGGCCACCCCGGTCGGGACCTTCACCTGTTCCCCTTCCGAACGCTCCGATCTTTTCCGCGCCACCGTGGGAGGCTACGGCCTCACCGGCTTCATCGTGCGGGCCAAGCTGCGGCTGATGCCGGTGGCGACCGCTCAGGTGGAGGCCCTGCGCTTGCGCGCGCCTGATTTGGAATCGATGTTCGCGCTCTTCGCGAGGCACGACCACGCTTATGAGTACTCCGTCGCCTGGCTCGATACCCTGGCGCGCGGGCGCAGCTTGGGGCGTGGCGTGCTGATGTTAGGCAACCATGCCGCCCCGAGCGGCCTCGGGTCGGGCGGCTCCGGAGAGCCGGGCGGCCCCGGAGGGCCGGGCGCTGATCTGGCGATGCGCCCGCGGCGCGCCCTGGCCGTGCCCTTCGCTTTGCCGGGATTCGCCTTCAACCGGCCGGCCCTGACGGCTTTCAACGGACTCTTCTACCGCTGTTCCCGTGCGGGCCGATCCCGGGAGCCTTTGGAGGCCTTCTTCTATCCCCTCGATCGCATTCGCGACTGGAACCGGCTCTACGGCCGGCGGGGTTTTTTCCAATACCAGTGCGCCATCCCCGATCCGAAAGGCGAAGCGGGGATGAGGGAAGTTCTGGACCTGTTGGCCCGCGAGCGCTTGGGGGCCTTCCTCTCGGTGCTTAAGCGCTGCGGCGACGACGAGGCGCTGCTCCCCTTCTGCAAGCGCGGCTATACCTTGGCCCTGGACGTTCCGTACCGCGGGCCCGCTACCTTAGCGGCCCTCGACCGCCTCGACGAGTTGGTGATCCGCTATGGCGGGCGGGTGTATCTGACCAAAGACGCGCGCTTGTCGCCGGCGGCCTTCCGCGCCATGTATCCCGAGGCCTCCGCCTTCATGGCAACGGTGCGCCATTATAATCCCGAGGCGGGCGGCGGCGGCGGCCGCTGCGATTCCCGCCTGGCGCAAAGGTTGGAGTTATGGAAGATCTGAAGCGCGGCCCCGTGGCGTTACCGTCCGGCGCCCCGGCCCCTTCGCCCGCGGACATGAAGGCTCCGCTTTGGCGGGCCCTCGTCGAATTGGCGCGGCCATCGCATTGGTTCAAAAACGTATTCGTACTGGCCGGGGCCTTCTTCGCCAAGGATTGGCGCGATCCCGACGTGTTACTGGCCGCGGGCGCCGCTTTCGCCGCCTTCTGCCTGGCGGCCAGCGCCGTATACGCCTGCAACGACGCCATCGACGCGCAGGAAGATCGTCTGCACCCGCGCAAGCGGAATCGGCCGGTGGCCTCCGGAAGGGTGTCCCCGGCGGCCGCATTCGCCCTGGCGGCGGCCCTGGGCGCGGCCGCATTGGGATTGGGCATGATCGCGGGCCCGCGCTTGCAAGTTTGCCTCTTCGCATACGGCTTGGTCAACGTTTTGTATTCCCGCATCCTGAAGCGCATGGTGCTGCTGGACGTATTTTGCATCGCCACCGGCTTCCTGCTGCGCTTGTTGGCGGGTACCTGGGGCATCGGCGTAGAGCCATCGGAATGGTTTCTGCTCTGCACCTTGAACCTGAGTCTTTTCTTGGGGTTCTCCAAACGTTACGCGGAACGCATCGATCCCATGCGCCCGTTGGAAGCGAAGCGCGAAGTATTGCGTAGCTATTCCCCGGAGTTCCTGCGCACCCTGCTCGCCATCACCTTGGCTTCCACGGTGATCACCTATGGCCTCTACACCACCAGCCCGCGCACCGCGTTGGTCCATCCGCATGCGCATCTTATCTATACCTTGCCCATCGCCTTGTTCGGTTTGTTCCGTTATCTCTATCTGGTGATGGAGAAAGGCTATGGCGAGAATACCGTAGCCGACGTGCGCAAGGATATTCCGCTTTTACTCGCATGTGCCGCTTATGCGGCCGTAAGCTTGCTTTTATTGGCCGATTGACGCATCGTCGGCAATTTTTGCACCCTGCCCCGCTCGGAATTTATCTTCCCTACCAGAATGAGGCGTCGCCCCGTGCGCAAGCGGCGGAGCGATGAGTGACGAAAGCGGCAGCGCGCCGTTTATCTCGTCCGCGAGGAGTAGGATATGATTCGCATTTACGAGCCGAGCCTGGAGCGGGCTTGCCGGGACTTCCTGGACCGTTCCCCGAAGGCCAATTATTGCCATGACCCCGCCTGGCTCGACGTCATACGCGAAGCCTACGGAAAGGAAGCGTTCGCCTTCGTGCGGACCGATCCCGTAACCGGGGAGATACGGGGCTACGCCCCCGCCTGCCACCTGGCCTCGGCGGCCTTCGGGCGCCACCTGGTGGCGCTGCCTTACCTGGATTACGGTGGCATCCTGGCCGATGAGCCCGACAGCGAGGATGTGCTGTGCGAGAAGCTTTTATCCGAAGCCGTGCGCGGCAAGGCCCGCCTCGAGATCCGCAGCCGCTTCCCCCTCGCCGGCTTACCGGTTCCCGAGGACGGGAAGGTCTGCATGATCCTGCCCTTGCGCGAAGAGTTGCCCGAAAAGAACCCCGAGGCCGATTGGTCCCCCGTCGCGGCCGATGTCTTGGAAGATGCATTGAACATAGAGGAGCCCTGGAAAGCGGAAGGGGCCGTCTGGTCGGAATGGGATGGCGCCGTTCCCGTCGACGCGGCCACCTACCCGGCCAAGAAAGAGACGCACAAGGGCCCGGGCGGCGCGAAGCCCGCGTCCGGTCGTTCGCATGCGGGGAAGCCGGGCGAAGCGGGACGGGCCGACGCCTCCGGCGAGCCGTCCGAATCCGCCCCCGGCTATGGCGCCGACGCGTATTGGAAGAGCCTCGACGCCAAGGTGCGCAATCAGGTGCGCAAGGCGGAGAAATCGGGCGTGAGCGTGCGCTGGGGCCGCGAGGAGCGGTTGGACGAATTCTATGACGTGTTTTGCGTGAACATGCGCGATCTGGGTTCGCCCACCCATGCCAGGGGGTTCTTCGCGGCCGTCCTCAAGCATTTCCCGGGCGCTTCCATCGGCACCGCCCATCGCGAAGGGAAGTGCATCGGCGGTCTTTTCCGCATCCAGTGGAAGGATGAGCTGGTTATCCCCTGGGCTTCGACCCTCAAAGACGAACGGGTGCATTGCGCGAATAATGCGCTCTATTGGGAGGCCATCCGTTACGCCTTCGAGCAAAGGTGCGCGCGCGTCGATTTCGGCCGCAGCACCAAGGACGAAGGCACCTACCGGTTCAAGAAGCAGTGGCTGGCCCGGGAAAGTAATTTGTATCGTTACCAATTCGATGACAAAGGCCATTTTCTGGAACAGTCCTGGCACGTTTCGCAGGGCAAGCTAGGGTGGACCCGCAACGTATGGGCGAGACTCCCCTTGAAGCTGGCCAACGCCCTGGGTCCCATGGTGCGCGGCAGCATCTCGGCCTGAGCGCGCCTTCCAGCGCTCCGGCGGGGGCGGGCCGCCCCCGCAAGCATACCGCCCGCCTACTGTGGATTATGTTCGCGGTGTTCGTCGTATACGGAACCACTTTCCCGTTCCGCTTCAACATCGGTTGGCATGGATTCCTCCGCGAAGCCCAGCGCATCAATTGGCGCCCGCTGGGCGGCACGGCCGACAACATCATCCTTTCCGACATCATCCAGAACATCATGCTGTTCATGCCCTTCGGTTTCCTGGGTTATTTCTCGTTGATCTATAAGAGCTCATTGGCCCGCAAGGCCGTCGTGGTGCTGATGGGCGCCTCCCTCTCCACCAGCGTCGAGTTCCTGCAGATCTTCTCGCCGGTGCGCTATCCCGCCTTGTCCGACGTCATCTTCAATACCGTAGGCACCGCCGTAGGGCTTTTGGTCGCCATGACCTTCAAGCGGTCGGTGCTGGGATTCAAAAGCAATCCAGTGGCGCGGCGGTTTCTGGACGCGCCATCCGCCTTCCCCGCCATCGTCTTTGTAGGCTTGGTGGTCGCCGGTTGCTGGGAGCCTTTCGATTTCAGCCTGGACGTGGGCATGGTCATTGATCATATCAAGCCTCTGATCCGCCACCCCTTCGCGTTCGCCAAACCCGATGACGATCTGATGAGCTTCATCCGCTTCCTGCTGGCTTCGCTTTTCACGTGCCGCTTGCTCGCCGAAGCGGGCCTCCGCCGGCCGGCGCTCTTGGGCGCGGCCCTGCTGGGCGCCCTCGGGGTGGCCCTCGAGCTCTCGCAAACCTTCGTCCAATCCCGCATGCCGGAGCTCCAGGACGCCATCGTGGCGATCCTCGGATCGGCGGCCGGCGGCGTCTCCTTCTTCTTCCCCGGTTTCCATCGGCGTAGGCGCACCTGGACCTTGGCCGGAGCGACCATGATCTTTTTATCAGCCGCCGCGCGCGCGTGGTATCCGTATCAATTGTCACCCCACTACTCCGGGTTCAACTGGGTGCTTTTCATGCCCTATTATGAACACACCACGTTCCAGGCTCTGGGGGATTTCATCGAAGACGCGATGCTTTTCTTCCCCCTGGGATTCCTGCTGGCCTACTTCCAGCCCAAGGCCCGGATGGAGGTCAAGAGCGCCTTGCTTTCCGGAGCGCTCGCCTTTGTCGTGGAAGTGATGCAGGGATTCGTGCCCGGCCGCTATGCCGATGCCACCGACGTGCTGGGCGCAGTGCTGGGCGGCTTCGCCGGCGCCTTGGCGCTGTCGCGGGGCTGGCCGGCCTTCCGGGAATACATGGCCCGCGACGACGACGAGCAGGTATAAACCATCGGATGAGAGAAAGCGCGGACGTCCTTATCGCCGGCGGCGGCATCGTGGGGCTGGCCACGGGCTTCCGATTGTTGCAGGCCCATCCCGGCCGCAAGGTGCTGGTTTTGGAAAAGGAAGCCGGCGTGGCCCGCCACCAGACCGGGCACAATAGCGGCGTCATCCATTCCGGCATTTACTACAAGCCGGGAAGCTACAAGGCCCGGCTGTGCCGTCGCGGTTATACGCAGATGGTGGAGTTCTGCGAAGCGAGAAGCATTCCCCATGAGATCTGCGGCAAAATCATCGTCGCGCTTTCCGATGCCGAGCTGCCCCAACTGGAAACCTTGCGGCAGCGGGCCGAGGCCAACGGGCTGGGCGGGGTGCGCGTGCTGGAAAAAGGGTCCATCGCCGAGCATGAGCCGCATGCGGGGGGCGTCCGGGCCTTGCACGTTCCCGAGACCGGCATCGTCGACTATAAAAAAGTATCCGAGGCCCTGGCCGCCGAAATCCGGTCCCTGGGCGGCGAGGTGCGGCTGGCGAGCCGGGTCGACTCCCTGCGCGATCTGCCCGACGCCAAGGTGGTGCGCGCGGGAGAGGAAGAGTTCGCAGCCGGCTTCTTCATCAATTGCGGCGGCCTGATGAGCGATCGCCTGGCGCGCCTGGATGGACTCGATCCGAAAATCGCCATCGTCCCTTTCCGAGGCGAATATTACGACTTATCTCCGGCCGCCGCCCCGTTGGTGCGCAACCTCATCTATCCGGTACCCGATCCCGCCTTTCCCTTCTTGGGCGTGCACTTTACGCGCATGATCGGCGGAGGCGTCGAATGCGGTCCCAACGCCGTACTGGCCTTCAAGCGCGAAGGCTACCGCAAGTCCGATATCGATGTGCGCGATTTGGCCGAAGTGCTGCTGAACCCCGGTTTCCGCAAGCTGGCCGCGCGCCACTGGCGCATGGGCCTGGGCGAATTCCATCGCTCCTTCTCCAAGGCCGCTTTCGTGAAGGCCCTGCAACGCCTATTGCCCGAGGTGAGCGGGGAAATGCTGACGCCGGCAGGCGCGGGCGTTCGGGCCCAAGCCCTCAAGCGCGACGGATCGCTAGTGGACGATTTCGCCTTCGCGGAAGGCAAACGCAGCCTGCACGTCCTCAACGCCCCCTCCCCCGCCGCCACCGCCTCCCTAGCCATCGGCGAAGAAATCGCCTCCCGCTACACCGCCGCCTCCCCCGCCCCTCGGGGCTGATCCGTCCCGTTCCATCCCGCCCCCTACTCCGGATTTTTTCTCCGCTCCCTCCCAATACGAAAGCGAAGGCGCCCGCCGCGAAACCAGAATGCGAAGGCGGCGGGCTGTCGAGCGAAGCGGGGCCGCCCCGCCAGGCCGGCACCGCAACGCCCACAGCCAGTCTTCGATTTCCTTTCCCCCTGCGGTTGCAAAGCGTATTTTCCCTCCATAGCGCTTCGTCAAAAAATCCGTCGCTTCGCCTCATGGACACTGCCCATTGGGGCCCGGCGCCCTGAATCGAACGGATCCCCTACGGGATCGGGAGCGAACCATGTCCAAATCGTTCTTACTACCGGCGTTCCTTTTATCCATTCCGCTGCTCACCCTCACGCCCGTACGCGCGGCCTTCACGACCCCGGAGTGTTCCGATTGGAAGCCCGGCGAGTTCCGCTACGTAAAGCTGGTCAGCAAAGGCAGCGATTCCACCCTGGACGAGCCCTTGAAGCTGGCCACCGCCTTGCGCGACGACGGCAAGGCGGACGTGTACTTCATCGAGCGCCATGGCAAGGTGAAGCGTTGGGACGCCGGCGACAACAGCGTAACCACCCTGCTTAAACTCGACACCTGGACCGATTCCCCGGACAAGGTGGATAGCGTAGGCCTGGATGCGGAGACGGGCCTGGAGGGCATCGCCCTCGATCCCGATTTCGGCAATAATCATCGGATATACCTGCGCTACGAACCCTGGGATAAGTCGGTGTACCGCATTTCCCGCTTCGAGGTCGCGGGAGATTCCATCCCCTCGTCTTCGGAAAAGGTGATCCTGGAAATTCCTTACGTCCGCGAGCATACCCATTTGCAGCCCATCGTGCTGGGCGGCGCGGGCATGGCCTTCGATCCGGACGGCAACCTCCTCATCAACATCGGCGCCAATACCGAGCTCTCGCCTTCGGTGAACGAAAAGTACCGCGACTTCAGCGCCGAGTATACCTCCTCCAACCTGCGCAACCTGCGCGGCGCGATCCTGCGCATCCATCCCGACGATTCGCCCAAGGGCTACTTCATCCCCAAAGGCAATTTCGCCGAATACTATTCCGATTGGTTCAAGCAGAAGGGACAGGACAGCCTGGCCGGGGTCTACGCCGACACCTCCATGGTGAAGCCGGAGATCTACGTCAAAGGCGTCCGCAATCCCTACTCCCTTACCATCGATCCCGTGCGGGGCTGGGTGAGCTGGGGCGAGTTCGGACCCAACCGCCTAGCCTTGACCCGCATCGAGGAAGACAACATCGCTTTGCATCCCGTCTACGGCGGTTATCCCTACTGGTCCGGGAAGAATGAATACCTGCTCGACGGCCTGCACCCCTGGTCGGACGCCAAAGCGGATCCCCAGGCGCCCATGAACAATTCGATCTGGAACGACGGGCCGAAAACCCTGCCTCCCGCCGATACCCCGCGCTATGCCTATAGCGCCTACCTTAACAGCGGATTCCTGGTCGGCAATCATCCCACCGTCGGCCCCATCTATCATTACGATCCGCAATCGCCTTCGGGCATCAAGTTCCCGCCGCATTTCGACAAGGCCTGGTTCCTGGCCGAGCGGACGACCAAAAGCGTGCGCGTGCTGCAATTGGACGAGACCGGATCCTACGTGATCGATTCGGCCATGGTGAGCACTGCCCAGGATTTGAGCCGTCCCCTGGATCTGGAGCAGGGGGTGGATGGGGCATTATATGTGGTCGATTATGGGGACGGCTGGCACTCGACGTCCCCCAACACCCAGATCGGCCGCATCGAATACACGGGGTCCTGCCATCCGGGCGTTTCCGTATCGACACGCAGGCTTCCGGGCCGCCAACCGGACGTCCGGCTGGGCCCGCAGTCTTTGGAAATCCGTGAAGCGGGAAATCATGTGGTGCGCCAAACGAACCTGAAAGGCCGGGAAATCCGGATTTGGCGCGGTCAAGGGCCCCAAACCTACTCTTTGGGCAGGCCGGGTCAAGGTGGTGTGAGCATTATCACCATAACCTTCCCGGAATCGGGAAAACTTGTGACGGGGATTACAGTTTCACCATGATTTAAAGTCCATATTGTGATCGACGACAAGAAAACGTTTATTCAGACTCGAATCAAGTTCTAATAGAAGGCGGGCCGAATGCGACCGATGAACTCACTTCCAGCAGCAGCCGGCCTCCTCCTGGTCCTTGCGACCGGGGCTTTTTCGGCGCCCATCACCTCGGAACCCTCGGAGAGCGGCCACGGCGGGTATTGGACCCAGCCCGGCCCGTTTGATCCCTGGGCGCCTGGGTGGGCCTTCCATCGCGGGCATCGCCCGCATGGGCTGGATTTGTGGGCCGGTCGTCCGGCCAATGACCAACGCAGCCAGGATGCGGGCTTGTCGCAATACACTTTGGAATGCCCGGCTTCAGGGGCGCCGGACTTGGAAGCGACGCAGCCAGGAGAGGATGGATCGGATACGCAGATTGCCTCCACCGAGGACTTGGACCGGAAGTCGAATCCCATCCCGGCAGTACCCGAGCCGGGATCTTTGGCGATGCTGGGAGCGGGAGCGTTGGGCCTGATGGCGGCGCGCAAACTGCTCAAGGATCAATAAGGCTTGGGAATCCATGATTCGCGCTTAGGTCCGCGCGCGGCCCGCTTAGGCCCCGCGAACGGCCGTGTTTGGGCACGGCCGTTTCCCGTTTTGATCCTCTGATTTCTCTGGCTCCGGGGTTTCCGCGAACATTATTTTGAATCATTCGGATATCCCTGGCTAGGGATTCCGATTTAAAAATGGAAACCGCCGGTCATTTTCGCGCAGATCTTCAGAAATACTACCGAATCGAATTCGGAGGGAAGGCTCCGACGTTTTGGCGGAAAGCCAAGCTATGGTCCACCCATCTGGGCTTGCACTGCGTTGCCGTTTACCGCTTGTCCCGCTATTCCAGGGCTCTTCTGGGCCGAGGCCGATTTTGGGCCGCCCCCCTTTTCATCCTTTCCGAATACCTCGCGTTTCTGGTGAAGTTCCTTCATCACGTGGATATCTTCGCGGCCGAGATCGGGCCCGGATTCTACATCGGCCATTTGGGTACCATTTACATCGGGAAGACCCGCATCGGGGAGAACCTTAGCGTCACGCACAACCTGACCATTGGCGCCGGCCTCTCCGGGAGTTCTCCCAGTTTGCCAACCTTGGGCAAAAACGTCTGGATCGGGACGGGATCCATCTTGTACGGGAATATCCACGTCGGGGACGGGGTGACCATAAACTGTGGTACGGTGCTGTCCCGCAGCGTTCCCGATGGTTGCCTGGTGGGAGGCAATCCCGGCCGGATTTTCCTAGGCAAGCGTGACAACTCCAGGCTGTTCGGGCTCACGGGCTCCGGAGCGCCGGCGGCATCTGGCGAGGATTTGGAATCACCCGAGAATCCGGTTCCCGAAGCAGCGAAGGCGGGCGAAGCTCGCTAAGGACGCGTCGCCAGCAGCGGGAGCAGGTCGTGCTCCAGATTCCTCTCCCACGACAGGTGTTCCTCTATGTAGGCGCGGGCCGCTTTGCCCATGGACTCCACCAAAGCCGAATCGGAAAGTAAGCGGTTCAGGCAGGTGCGGAACTCCTCCGGCGTTTCGGCCACGAAGAGATCGCGGCCATGCTCGGCATGGATGCCGCCCATGGCGGCCTTCCCCACCACCACGGCTTTGCCGCTGGACATGGCCTCCAGCACCTTGTTCTGCATTCCGCGCGCGATGCGCAAGGGTACTACCACGATATGCGCCTTGGCCTGCTCGGCGCGCATGTCCGGCACGAATCCGGTCACGTCCACGCCGTCGACGCGGGCCAGGGCCCGGACCCGCGCGGTGGGGTTGCTGCCGGCGATGATGAAGCGCGCCTGCGGATGATCCTTGCGTACGAAAGGGAATACCTCTTTGGCGAACCAGGCCACGCCCTCTTCGTTGGGGAAATAGTCCATGGCGCCGGTGAAGAGGATGCGGCCCGGCTCGGGCTGAGGGGCTTTGCCCACAGGCGCTCCGCCTGGAGAGGTCTGGCTTAGGGCCGTCTCGCCTAGAGGCGCCTCGCCTCCCGCGTCGCCGGGGGCGAAGTAAGCGGTGTCCACCCCGTTCCCCATGACCAACAGATTACCTTGCCCCCCCAGCCCCACGTAGATTTGGCGCTCGGCGGGCGTAATGAACAGGGTCGCCAGGGCCAGGCGGCTGGCGGCATTCTCGAAGGCGAACAGGCGGCGCGCTTCCAGGCGGTAGAACCAGGCGGCATAGAAGGGCAAACGGTCGGCGTAGTTGTCCCATTTGTGCGAGTCCACGTCGCAGTAGTCGAGGATGGCGCCCGGCAGCCGATTTGCCGGAATGTATTGGGCCATTTGGCTGGAGAAGACCACGATGCGGGCGTATTCGTGCTCGCCGATGAGGCGGAGGATCTTGGCGCGCATCCCGCCATGATCGTATAAAGCCACGCTTAAGGGCCGCCTGGACAGGAAGCCGGTAAAGAGACGCCATGCCTTGTGTATCGGACCGCGAATGAACCCGGTGGCCGTGCGGCAGAGATCTTGCAGCACCCGCAGATGCTTCATGTCCTCCGGGCCTTCCAGGAAGCACACCAAATCCACCTCGAAGCGCTTGGAAAGGAACAGTACCTCGTTGTACGACCGGATCTTGTCCCCTTTGTTGGGGGGATAAGGAATGCGGTGGGCGATAAAAAGCAGGCGGGTGGAGGACATCGTCAGGGCAGGAAGCGGTTAAGGAAGGGCCCGGCGAGTTTGGAAGTCCATAGCGGTTGGCGGGACCAGATTTCCAGCAGCATGGCGAGCTTGGGATTGGAGGGGTTGAAAGTGGGCAGCTCGCTACGGGTGTTGAAGATGAATTGGAAGGGCAGGGGTTGCGGCTCGAATCCCATGTTCTTCTTGAAGTCGAAGGAACCGCTGCCGCGCCGGCTCTTGCCGAAGTCGAATTGCTTGCATCCCTTCTTGAGCCCATGGCACATGAGCGCGTAATACATGTAATTGTTGGCGCCGGTGAGGTTGGATTCCGGGAGGGATCCCGAGAAGTAGGGATTGCAGACGTCCCGGAAGTAGAAGTTCATCACTCCGGCCACGGCCTTGCCTTTGTGCAGGACGAATAGGATATCGGCCTTTTCGCCCATCGCTTCCATGATGGTGCGGAAAAAGGATTTGGGGAACACGGGCGTTCCCAGCTTCTTGAGATTCACCGCGTGCAAGTGCCAAAGCAAATCCACGTCGCGATTGACGACGTAGGTGAGGCCATGGTTCTGGATGGCCTTGCGAACGGTGGCCCGCGACTTGCGCGGAATGGATTCCAGGCAGGCCTCTTCGGTCGCGGGCAGGGGCTTGGAGAATTGCACGTTGAGATCGGAGGTGGGCAAATCCAGGCCCGAAGCTACCGTGTTCCGCAGATGCACCATGCCAGCGCCTTCCCGCCGGGCCTCTTCCAGGCAGGCGTCGTGGAGTTGCCGCGCGATGGCCGCATCGTCGGCCAAAACGCCCCCATAGGCGGTAAACGGCAAGGAGTACAGGCTTTTCTTCCCCGAAAGCCCCCGCACCCGGTACACGCTCACCAACCCGCGGATGCGCCCGTCTTCTTTCACCAGGAAGTTATGGTAGGGCCGCTGGTAACTCCGGTTGAGGATTTCGAGCCAGGTGGTGGAGTGGAACACGGTGCCGCCCGCATGCCCGGCCACGTAGGCGTCCCAAGCGACCGCGTCGTTGGAGGTTAAAGGGGATTTCGGAGTAAAGATCTGGATGGGCACGCGTCCTCGTATTTCGGAAGCCAGGAAATTGAATAATTACCGGGCGTTCGGGAAAGGGCATGACTGGTTACAGCGACCCGCGATGACCCCAACGGTCGCGTTGGCGCCTATTTCCTCAATACCTAGCTTTGCGGGAGAGATATCCAACCCGTGTTCTTCCTCACATCCAAGTTACTTCCGCTGATCTTCTTTCCGCTGGGGTTCGCGTGCTGGTCGGGGGTGGCGTCGGTCATCCTGGCCTTGTCGGGCAGGCGGCGCGCGGCGATGGCCCTAGGCCTGGCCGGAACATCCATCCTGTACTTGGCATCCCTACCCGCGGTGAGCTCCGCCCTTTTGCGCCCCCTCGAAACGCGGTATCTTCCGGCCCCCACCTACCCCGTAAGCCCCGCCATCGTCATCTTGGGCGGGGCTGGCCAGGTTAAACGGCCTCCCCGCATCTACCCTGAGACGAATGAGTTCGGCGACCGGGTGGCCTACGGCGCCCTTTTGTTCCGGCAGGGCCTGGCGCCAAAAATCGTGGTTACCGGAGGGATCATCACGCTCTTCAACGATCTCGACCAGTCCGAAGCCTCCGTCAATGCCGAAGTCCTCAAGTTGTATTACGGCATCGATTCGGCGTCCATCCTGCTCGCCGAAGGCTCACGGAATACCCGCGAGGACGCGGTGCGCACGCGGGAGCTGTTCCGGGCCGCGGGGATTCCGCCCGACATCATTCTCGTGACGAGCGCCGCGCACATGCCCCGCGCCTGCGGCGTGTTCCGGAAAATGGGGTTCACCGTGCATCCCGCCCCGGGGGACTTCCATACCACGGCCTCGCGGGCCTTCAAACCCATTTCGCTTTTCCCCGAGGAGAATGCGTTGTACCAGACCTGGTATGCCTTGCATGAATACCTGGGCTACGCCATTTACAAGGCGAAGGGTTGGATTTAAGGAGTCCTATGCGAACGCCGAATCATGGGGCCCGTTACGATTCGATCGATGTGCTGCGCGGATTCGCGTGCATCTGGGTCATGCTTTCCCATTACCTTCCCCATTGGCAGCAGCGCTTCGGGTCGACGCTGATCCTGGTGTCCCACGACCATGGCAGGGATGCCGTCAAACTGTTCTTCGTCATTTCCGGATTCGTCATTTTCATGACGCTGGAAAAATGCCGGCGCCTCGCCGATTTCGCCTGGATGCGGTTTTCCCGGCTGTACCCGGCCTATCTGACCTCGCTGGTTCTCGCCACGGTAATCGGCTGGGCGTGCTTCGGATCCCATATCTGGCCCGGCGGCTTCCTTGCGAACATGTCCATGCTCGAGGAATTCTTGGGATTTCCCCGGGCAGATGACGTTTACTGGAGCCTGACGGTGGAACTCGTGTTTTACCTGAACGTCGCCGCGGCGTTCCTCCTGGGCTGGCATCGCCGCCCGAAACTCATGCTCTTCATTTGGCTGCTCACGTCCTTGATCTGGACCCATTACCATCATGACCCGCTGGACATAAACATTAAAACGGGTTGGGCCGCGCGTTTTTTTGATCTGTATTATGCCCCCTACTTCGCCCTGGGAATCGTGTTCTACGATGCGGCCAAACGCGGATGGTCGCGAACGGGAGCCTTCCTGGCCGTCCTGGCGGTGGCGGTGGAGGGAATGAATCATGGATTATGGAGAGGGGCGCTTCTGGCCGCCATCATCGCTTTGATCTTCCAAGCGGGCATCCGGGGCTATCTGAAAACGCTGATCGGACGCCCCACCCTTTGGCTGGGGGCCATATCCTATTCCCTGTACCTCATCCACAGGACCCTGGGATATGAGACCTTGGATTGGCTGCATGAAAAGGGAATGGGGCCCGGACTGGCCGTTCCGCTCGTGATGGCCGCAGCGCTCGCCCTGGCCACCTTGCTGGCTTATGGCGTGGAAAAGCCGGCCCTGGCGAAATTGCGGCGGGTTTATAAGGGTTCAGCCCGCCAAAGTTGATCGTAATGCATATTTTAGTCTGTCCCGTCCCGGAGGTTGAGATCCTATGTGCGGCATCGCCGGATTCGTCTATTCCGATAAGCGGCCCCCCGATCCCGAGGTCTTAAGGGTAATGACGCGCGCCCTCGTCCATCGCGGACCGGACGAGGAAGGCTACCATGCGGAGGACGGAATCGCCCTGGGCCAGCGGCGCTTGTCCATCATCGATCTGGCCGGCGGCCGTCAGCCCATCTACAACGAGGACGGTACCATCGCCGTGGTCTTCAACGGCGAAATCTTCGATTACGTCGAAATCCGCGCCGAGCTGGAGGCGCTGGGCCATCGCTTCAAGACCAAGACGGATACCGAAGTCATCGTCCATGGTTATGAAGAATGGGGCCTGGATTTCCCCAATCATCTCAATGGGCAATTCGCCATCGCCGTCTGGGACGAGCCCAAACGCCGCCTGATCCTGGCGCGCGACCGCGTCGGCATCCGGCCCCTCTTCCATGCCACGGCGCCCGACGGCGCCCTCTTGTTCGCTTCGGAGATGAAGGCGCTCTTCCGTTATCCCGGCCTGAAGGCGGAAATGGATCCCCGCGGGCTGGGGCAAATCTTCACCTTCTGGGCCAACGTGCCGCCGCGCACCGTATTCAAGGGCGTCTCGGAACTGCCTCCCGGGCACGTGTTGGTCGCGGAAGCGGGATCGATGCGCATCCGGGCCTATTGGAAGCACCGCTTCCCCGATCGCGGCGGATACGAAGATCACCCGGAATCGTGGTGGACGGAGCGCTTGCGCGCCTTGCTGCACGATGCGACCGCCTTGCAACTCCGCGCCGACGTGCCGGTCGGATCTTATCTGAGCGGCGGTCTGGACTCCTCTATCATCGCCTCCCTGGTGAAACGCCACCATAATCCTGGCCTCACCACTTTTTCCGTCGGCTTCGCCGATCCCGCCTACGATGAGCGGGCTTACCAGAAGCAGATGGCCCAATTCCTGGGAACGGATCATCATATCCTGGAAGTGGATTACGCCGATATCGGCGAAGCCTTTTCCGACGTGGTCCGCTTCGCCGAAAAACCGATGACGCGTACGGCCCCCGCCCCTTTGATGTCGCTCTCGGGCCTGGTCCGCAAGCATGGCATGAAGGTGGTTTTGACGGGGGAAGGCGCCGATGAGATCTTCGGCGGCTATAACATCTTCCGCGAGGACAAGATCCGCCGTTTCTGGGCGCGCAGCCCGGAAGCGGTCTGGCGCTCCCTGCCCCTTTCCGGTCTGTACGGGTACGTGGAAAAGAACCCTGCGGCCGGCGCCTTCTGGCGCCAATTCTTCAAGCGCGGCCTGACCGACGTGGATCATCCCTATTACTCGCATCTGATCCGCTGGCGCAATACCAGCTGGATCAAAGGACTGCTCGCGCCCGCCTTCCGCGAAGGCTTGGGGACGGAAGAAGAGCTCTTGGCCGACCTGGACGCCTATGTCGATCCCGATATGCGCCGCTGGCACCCGCTCTGCCGCGCGCAATACCTGGAGATGGCGATATTCATGTCGGGCTATCTGCTCTGTTCGCAAGGGGATCGCATGTTGATGGCGCACTCGGTGGAAGGGCGCTTCCCTTTCCTCGACCATCGCCTGATCGAATTCGCGGCCACCATCCCGCCCAAGTACAAGGTGAAGACCCTGACGGAGAAATACATCCTCAAGAAGGCCTACGCGGACGTGCTGCCCCCGGCCATCGTGAACCGGCCCAAGCACCCCTACCGGGCCCCCATCAGCCGTTGCTTTTCCGATCCGGGCAAGAACCTGGCCGCTTCGCTATTGACCCCGGAGGCGCTCCAGGCCACGGGCTATTTCGATCCGCAAGCGGCGACGCGCCTACTGGACAAGGCCCGCCAGAGCGAAAGCGGCCATCTGGGCGAACGCGAAGAGATGGGGGTGGTGGCGATGGCCTCCACCCAATTGCTGCACCATCATTTTTTAGCTTAAGCGCGGCGGGCCGGTACGATTCCAGTTTCCGAAATCAGAGAGAAGCGCCCGTCACTGATGTAGCCGCTATTTTGGAAATAAAAAGCCCTTCCAGTTGGAAGGACGATTGATTGAACCGCGGATTAAGCTACGATTTTATCATGCTCTATCCCCGATAAAGCCTTAACGAAAAATATCGAGATGTTTTCTTGAACGGAAGGGAGATCGGCCGGTTTGATGTGCTTGAGCATCAGTCCGAATGCTGAGGTTAAGGGTTGATTTGTCGACTTGCCGACTTCTTGAAGCGCAGCGTAAAAGTGGCCAATATTTTCCGCCATTTATCACCTCTATACCTCTTCCCCGCAGATCATTCAAACATGAAAACCACTCTTCAAATGGGCATCTTCCGTCGGCCGTATGGAAAAACCCAATAATTTTGGGGCCGGGGCCCATTTCAGTGAAAAATTAACCCCAGAATTCAAATCTTGTCCCTGGCGCTATTGAGCAATCGCACGCTCCCATAGTCTGTTCGAACGCGTATTACCTAGTGAAAGCAGCCTTCGGATCCCGAAAGAACATTTCCCTCAAGCCGCTTCTCAAGCCCGTCGCGCCAAAAGCGCCCGCACGGCCCCGGCCTCGTCGCAGGCGGTTTCCACCAAATCGTAATCGGTGGAGCGGCGCAATTGCTTGACCATCGGCTCGCCTTGGCCCAATCCGGCTTCGAAACACAACCAGCCCCCCGGCTTCAGGAAGCGCGGGGCCTGCTTGATCAACTTCATCAGGATGGATACGCCGAAGGGGCCGCCGTCGAAGGCCATGGAGGGCTCGCGGGCGATGGCATTCGGCCGATCGGGCACCTTGGCGGAGGAGATATAGGGCGGGTTGCAAGCGACCAGATCGGCGCGGCCCTGGAAGCGTTCCTCTTCGAACGGGGAAAGCAAATCGCCGACCCGGAATTCCACATGGACCGCCACCGTAACTTCCAGGTTACGCCGGGCGAGGCCCACGGCCTCGGGGGAAAGATCGGAGGCGAAGATGCGGGCGCGCGGTTCGCCCGCCGCCAGGGCCAGGGCCACGTTGCCGCTTCCCGTACAGGGCTCGAGCACCACCAATTCCTGTCCGGTCATGGCCTTCAGTTTGCCTAAGGCCGCCCGCGCCAGGATTTCCGTCTCCTTGCGGGCGATAAGGGCCTCGGGCCCGGCCAAAAGCTCCAAGCCCAGGAAGTCCTGCCGGCCGGTGAGATGGGCCAGGGGCTCGCCGGCGCGCTTACGCGCGAATAGGGCCGATAGGCGCGCCTGGGCCGCGGCATCGAGATCGGGCAGAGGCAGGGAGGCGGCGCGCACCGCCGAGGTGGGATGTCCCGCGGCAGCCAGCCACAAGGCCTTCAAGACCGTTTCGGACGTTTCCTCCGGCATGTCCGGGGCCGGGGACCAGAAGGATTGCAGCTCGGAAAGGCGGTCGGCAAAGTGCCGGTCGGCGGAATGCCGGGCGGCGATGCCGGTAAGGTCGGTCATAGCGGCTCCCGGGACAATTCTTTTTTGCGGATTTTTCCCGTGGCGGTCTTAGGCAACTCGGGAAGGAAGATCACCTCTTTGGGCACCATGAAGTTCTCCAGGCGACCCAGGCAATGGGCTTTGATCTCCTTGTCGGAGAGAGCGGCGCCTTCTTCCAAGGCCACATAGGCGCGGATGGCTTCGCCCATGAGGGCGTCGCGCACGCCCACCACGGCGGCCTCGCGTACCCCGGGAATCCCATGCAGGCAATTCTCGACTTCGATGGGGCTCACCTTCTCGCCGCGGCTCTTGATGATGTCGTCGCTGCGGCCCACGAAGTAGAGGAAACCTTCCTCGTCCATGCGGAAGAAATCCTGCGTGCAAAGCACGCGTTCGCCGGGCAGCTTCCCCGGTTTCAGCATCTCCGCGGAAAGATCGGGACGGTTGAGATAGCCGAGCATCACGTGGGGCCCGCGCACGTACAAGACTCCGGTTTCGCCGGGCGGTACGGGTTTGCCGTCTTCGGAGAGCAGGAAAACTTCCGTTCCCGGGATGGCCTTCCCGACCGACTCGGGCTTGAGGTCGATCAGCTCGGGCTCCAGATAGCACACCCGCTTGCATTCGGTAAGGCCGTACATGCGGAAGATGAGGGCGTTGGGGAAGATCTCGCGCAAGCGCGGGACGATGTCGGCCGGGAGGGCCGCGGCCGTGTTGGTGACGCGCTCCACCGAGGGAAAGCAGAGGGGCTTACGCGCGTGCATGCCCAAGAGCGTCATGTAGACGGTGGGTACGCCGGGGAAGACGGTGACGCCTTCGGATTGCACCCGGTTCAGGATCTGGGCGGGATAGGTGAAGGAACGTTCCAGGACCAAGGTGGCGCCCAGGCGCATGGCCATCAGCAATTGGTAGAGGCCGTAGTCGAAGGCGAGCGGCAGAACGTTCAGGATGCGATCGGTGTCGCGCAAGCGTAGGTATTCTATTAGACTGCCCGCGGTGAAGGTCATGGCCTGATGGGTCATCATCACGCCCTTGGGATTGCCGGTGCTGCCCGAGGTATAGATGAGGGCGGCGAGATCGAGGGGGATGATATTGACAGGCAATCTCCCCGCGGGCGTAGCGGCGGCCGTGTCGAAGGCGATCAAGGGCCGCGGGCAATCGGCCGGCAGCGTTCCCGAGGCGATGACCGATTGGACCGAAGGCGCGTCCGCCAGGGCTTCGATGAAGGCGGCGGCGATGTGCCCGTCGCTGAAGAGGAAGCGGGCCCCGCAATCGTTGAGGATGAAGCGCAGCTTGTCGGGTTTGGTTTGCGGATTCACGACCACGAAGGTTCCGCCCGCCATCAGGATTGAAAAGATTGAGACGACGCAGGGCCAGGTATTATCCATGTAGATGGCCACGCGATCCCCGCGTTGTAAACCTTCCCGACAGAGGAACGAGGCCAAGTTACCCGCCTGCTCCCTCAAATAGTCGTATCGGTACGCCGTCCCCTCCGCGACCAAAGCGGTTTTCGCTGGAAAACGCATACAAGAGTCCAACAGGCTATCATGCAGCAATCGTTGATATCGATGATCCATTTGAGTGAATCTCTCCCTGGTAGATCCGACAATTTAGCTTTATCTTGATCCGGTCGAAAAAATGATTAAGTAACTAATCTAAAAGAGGAACGCCGTCATGGGACTCACAACCGATCAGGTAAAGGCCGCTTTGAGGGATTTCGTGGTCGGGAATTTCCTGCTCGGGAAGGACGCCAAGTCGATCGGCGATCAGGATTCTTTCCTGGATAGCGGGTTGGTGGATTCCACGGGAATCCTGGAGTTCGTGGGATTCTTGGAAGAGAAGTGGAATATCTCCGTCGCCGATGAGGAGTTATTGCCCGAGAATTTCGACACGCTCCAGAACCTGACCGCGTTCGTGCTCCGCAAAGCGACGAAAGCCTGAGCGGGCACTGCTTATGCCAGCCCCATTCTCCGCCGCCCTCTTAAGCCTCGACTACCAATCCGAAGCCGATCGCATCGCCGCCTGCTTGCGCGATTATCTCCTCTCGGTGCGACGTAAGGGCGTCGTGATCGGGCTTTCGGGAGGAATCGATAGTTCGGTTACCCTCGCCCTCTGCGTACGCGCCATCGGCGCCGAGCGCGTCTTCGGCCTGCACATGCCTGAGCGCGATTCCGCCGACGACACCTTGGACTTGAGCCAGTTGGTCGCCCGCCATTTCGGCGTCGCTTCCGAAGTGGAGGAGATCACCGCCCTCCTGGACGCCGCGGGATGTTATCGCCGGCGCGATGCCGCCATCCGTACCGTAATACCCGAATACGCGACGGATTGGAAGTGCAAGATCGTGCTGTCGGGCGGCGTGGAGAAGGGCGGACTCAACGTCTTCCACGTGGTAGCGCAATCCCCGGACGGAACCCAGATCAAGAAACGGTTGCCGCTCGATGCCTACCTGGGAGTGGTAGCGGCCAGCAATTTCAAGCAACGCATCCGCAAGATGCTGGAATACTACCACGCCGATAGGCTCAACTACGCCACCACGGGCACCCCGAACCGCCTCGAATACGATCAGGGCTTTTTCGTGAAGCAGGGGGACGGCGCGGCCGATATCAAGCCCATCGCCCATCTGTATAAGACGCAGGTCTACGCCCTGGCCGAATACCTGGGCGTCCCGGAAGACATCCGCCGCCGGCCGCCCACCACCGATACCTATTCGCTTCCGCAGGGCCAGGACGAATTCTATTTCGCCCTGCCTTACGCCCAGATGGACCTGTGCCTGTTGGGCAAGAACCGGGGGTATGCGCCGGCGGAAGTGGCCCCTTCCGTCGGGATTACCGCCGAGCAAGTGGAACGTGTCTATAAGGACATCGACGCCAAGCGCAGCGCCACTCGTTACCTGCACTTGGGGCCTCGCCTGGTCGAGGCCGTTACGGAAACGGGAGCCAAGTAATGGCGCAAGCCGCCCAGCCCTTTGATCGAGAGGCCTATTGGGCGGAACGCTACCGCGTCATCGATCTCACTAGATCGGGCCACATCGATTTGCCCGTCAGCTACAATAAATGGCTCTACCGGCGCAAAGTGGAATGTCTCATGCGCGATCTGCGCCGCGCCGGCTTCGACCCGAAGGGCGCATCGGTACTGGAGATCGCGACCGGCACCGGCGTCTACGTGGAAGCCTGGAAACGCGCCGGCATCGGGCGCCTGATCGGCATCGACATCAGCCAGGCCGCCACAGACGCGCTGCGGAAGCGCTTCCAGGGATACTCCTTTCATAAGCGCGACCTCGGCGAACCGGGATTGATCGAGCTTACCGGCACGGGCTTCGACTTGGTTACCGCGGTGGACATGCTCTATCACATCGTAGAGGACGAACGCTTCCCCGTGGCCCTCGCCAACCTGGCGTCCGCCGCCAAGCCGGGCGGCTTGCTCGCCATCCATGACGTTTTCCCCCACCGGGCCGAACTGGATTTCGGCTACCTGAAGCTCCGCACCTTGGACGCCTACACCAGGGCCCTGGATGCTGCCGGCTTCGATATCGTTTCCCGAACGCCCACCTTCTTCCTCTCGGTGCAGGCCAACGACCCTTCCTCCGAAGCGGTGGGCGCCCGTATGGACGCCTTCTGGGCGCGCGTCGCCTATCCGATTATCACACGCGCTCCGGCTGCCGCGGGTGCGGTCGCCTATGCGGTGGATCGCGCGCTGGGCGCGTTCCTGCGCGAAGGGCCATCCTTCGAGATGCTTGTCTGCCGGCGGCGCGCATGAAAAAGGATTGGTATTGGCAACTGCGTTCCGATGCGCCGGAGTTCTGGTTCTGGATCATATCAAAGATTCCCGGCTGGACGGGCATAATGGTGCGCAAGCTGTTCGTCCGCCGGCGTCTCGGCGCGTGCGGCGTGAATCCGGTGTTCCACCCCAACGTCCGCATCATCTGTCCCAAGGGGCTGAAGATCGGCGACTTCTGCGCCTTCGGGGAAGGCACCTTTCTCACCGCTGGCGGGGGCATCACCCTGGGCAATTACGTGGGCACCGGTCCGGATGCCAAAATCTGGTCGGTGAACCATCAATTCGAGGACCCAACCGTCCCCTGGATAAAGCAGGGCTATGAGCATAAAGCCGTCGTGATCGAAGATGACGTCTGGATCGGCGCCTCCGCGTTCATTAAGCCTGGGGTCCGCATCGGCCGCGGCGCCATTATCTCGGCCGGAACCGTGCTTTCCAAATCGGTGCCCGCTTTTGCCATCGTGGCCGGCAATCCGGGGCGTGTGGTGGGCTGGCGTAAGCGCCCCGAAGAGGGGAGCCAGGGAGTAGTCCCCGCCGAGACGCAAGGGGAAGAATGAACATCCGGCGATTTTTCGTCCTGGTATTCGCGGGAGTCGCGGGCTTCGCTCTCTTCGCCTGTCATTCCGATCCAGAAAGGGACACAGGAAGCGCTCCTATGTACGCCTACCACCCCGACTCCGGAATGCAGGCCGATCTGGCCAAAGCCGCCTCCTTGCGGATCTTCTTCGGCCACCAAAGCGTCGGCGGCAATGTCATTGAGGGCTTATCCGAGCTCCGCTCCCTGGCCGGAGACACCGGCCTGCGCATAGTCCATGATCCCGATCCCCACGCCCTCCCTCCCGCTTTTCTGGCGGAAACCCGAATCGGGCGGAACGGCGATCCCATGGGTAAGCTGAAGGCATTCCGGAGCGCCGTAGATTCCGCTTACGGCGGAGGACTCGACTTGGCCCTGGTCAAAATCTGCTATGTCGATCTCGAACGTGACACCCACGTCGATCCCGATTCCCTGTTCGCCGCCTACCGCAAGACCGTCCTTGATATGGAGGCGGCCCATCCCGGCCTCGTTGTCATTCCGGTGACTTCGCCATTGACCTCGGCAGACTTCGGCGCGCGTGGCCGCATGGATCAGATTAAAGGGAAGATCAAACGGTGGTTGGGCGGAAGCGACGATAATGCCAGGCGCGCGATCTTCAACACGCGGTTGCGCGAAGCCTTCCGCGACCGGACGATTTTCGATATCGCCGCCGTAGAATCGACGCGTCCGGACGGCTCGCGTGTCCGCTATGGACGCGGCGACGCCGTGGAAGGCATGGCGGCCGAATACACGGTGGACGGCGGGCATTTGAACGAGCTGGGCCGCAAGATCGCGGCCCGGGCATTCCTGCGCGCACTCGCGGAAGCAGCCGGCGGCCGGAATGGACCCCGGAAGTCCATTGGCGCGTCCAGCCCGAATTCTTAGATTTTGCCCCCGATGCGATTGCTGGCTTTACTCATTTTTGCCTTGGCGACGGCCTTTCGGCCGGCGCTCTCTGCCGGCTTGCCCACCGAACCCCGCTCGCAACGCTTCGTCGCGGGAGAGGCCCTGACCATTGACGTTCCGCTGGATTCGGCCGGGATCGTCCGGGGAGGATATCCCATAGATTCCGCGGGTTATGCCGATATTCCCATCGTCGGCCTCGTTAATGTGGAGGGCCGCACCCAGGAAGAGGTGGAAAGCTTCTTGGCCGAGCGTCTGGCCAACTACCTCAAGGACACCCATCTCAAAGTCTCTCCGGCCTGGCGCATCACGTTGTTGGGCCATTTCATCCGCCAGGGGCAGTACTACGTCCCGCCGAACACCACGGTATGGGAGACTGCGCGGATGGGGGGGGGCTTGGCCGGGGAAAGTACCCTGGAAAAAATCAGGGTCTGGCGCGGCGGCCACGAGATCGACATTCCTTTCCTGGACATGTATTCCCAAGGCCGCACTCTGGCCAATGGCGGTTTCAGGTCCGGAGACATCGTGGTGGTGCCTGTGCCGCGGGAAAATGCCGGAGCTTGGTATTGGATCCGCGAGTCGGTGGGCCTGACTGCGCAGGTGACCGGGATTATCACGGGCATGATCACCCTCTACATCACCTATCAGATCCTTCACCAGCAAAACAGGAACTAATTACCCCACCATCCTGCATCCCCACACTGCGCCCGTCAACGAAGGCGCTTGATCCGTGTTTCGCGTTCTGCCATTCCCGGCAATGGATTTGAATTCCACATCCGGGGTTTTCCCCAGGATTTTCACATAATTTTATTAGTCACGTGAAATGCTTGTTTTCGATTTTCGGAAAAGTTAAATGGGATTGTGTCCGAAGAGGGAGGCTTGGTAACGATGCGGGAAGGGCTGGGATAGTGGGTACCATCGGAGAACCCGCGCCGAATTCATATCCCGCCGATTCCGAATTCGATTTCGCCGCATATCGTAGTTCGGAACGGGAGCAGGAGCGCATCCGGGAGTTGTTCCTCCTGATTCCGGCGCGCGGCCGTTCGGCGCTCGATATCGGCGCGCGCGAAGGTATCCTCTCCTTGAAATTGACCGAGAGATTCGATAGTGTTACGGCCCTGGATTTGATCCGACCTTCCATTGATCATCCCGCCGTGGTATGCGTAGAAGGGGATGCCGCCCGCCTTCCTTTTCCGGATCGGTCTTTCGATCTGGTCCTATGCGCCGAGGTGCTGGAACACATTCCGTCGGACAAGCTGCACCGGGTCTGCGCGGAATTGGGGCGGGTGACGAGGGGGCATCTGGTCATCGGAGTGCCCTACAAGCAGGACATCCGCGTGGGCCGGACCACCTGCGTCCGTTGCGGCGGAAAGAACCCCCCTTGGGGCCACGTGAACACTTTCGATGAGCTGAAGCTGGAAATGTTATTCTCCACGCTTGCGACCGAGAAGGTTCGGTACGTAGGCGAAACGCGGAGCAGAACCAACCTGTTCTCCACCTGGCTCTATGATCGTGTGGGAAACCCGTACGGTACCTACGGGCAGGAGGAGCCTTGCAGCCATTGCGGATCCCGGCTCACGGCTCCGGATTCAGCCAACATATTTGGGAAGGGAATGGCAGCGGCAGCTCACTGGCTGCAATACTCCCAATCGATTTTCGTCCGCAGCCGTCCGAATTGGATTCACGTCCTTTATCGGCAGCAGTAGCTTTTCGGGCAAGAAAAAGCATCCAATTTTCGCTATTTTTCTTTCGTTTGCGTTCCCCATTATCACCCGAGATCCGCCTTTGTCAAAAAACAGGGCTCGCTTTTCCTTGGATTTGCTACCTATGGGACTCTGCTATCCAAAAAAATTCGGATGACCATATCTTACCGAATCCTGTGAAAGTACCTCCAACCTTCCGCTACCGCCCCGATCGGCAGTAAGGGTCTTACCCGGATTTATGGGCATGAATTGAGCGGGCGGACTAATCAACCCAAAGCGCAATCCTTTACAAAGAAGCGAGTATGAATATTCTTAAAGACGCCTATCACCGGTTAAGAAAACAAGCGAAACTCGTGAAATACGGCGGGAACCGATATACCTGCCCGTTTTGCAATTATTCCGCGAGGGAAATGGAACCGGTTGGAGAGGACGTCCCGGTGAATAAGGAAAAGGAAATCGTCGGCGCGGGACTACGCGATTCCGGATGCTATAAATGCGGTTCCCTTGATAGGGAACGGCTCATTTATTTTTACCTGAGGGATTACCTCAAGGTTTTCGAAAACAAAGAATTGAAAATCCTTCATATGGCCCCTGAAAAAAGGCTATCGGCAAAATTATTGGAGGTCGGTTTCAGCAAATACATTTGCGGGGACTATTTTACCGAGGGGTATAGTTATCCCGAGCATGTTCAACATATCGATATACTGCATATCCCATTTGAAAACGAAACCTTCGATCTTGTCATCTGCAACCATGTTCTCGAGCATATCATCACTGATCAGGCCGCCATGGTTGAGCTCCGACGCGTGCTCAAGAAAGGGGGAAAGGCGATATTACAGGTTCCGATATCGAAAAACTCCCCGGTTACCTTTGAGGATTTTTCCGTGACGGATCCCAAACAAAGGGAAATTGTTTTTGGTCAATTTGATCATTTAAGGATTTACGGCCAAGATTACCCGGTTCGACTTGCTTCTGGGGGCTTCAAAGTCGATCGGATCAATATTTCATCGCACTATGCCAAGTATGGCGTAAACATCGATGAAGATATTTTTATCGGAAACAAATAAGAATCACTCGCAAGGGACCGTTCGCACATGGACTGCCCCAACCGGTAAAACCAGCGTCAGCGAATGCTGCTTGCCAGAAGATAGAACAGGGTTTTCGCATGTGCCGGGCGTAGGCGCCAAGCCGCCAAAAACGAAGCGCGCGCCTGAGGGTATCGGCCGTTGTGGTACTGGGCATAAGCGAAGCCGTAATTCAACGCCCATAAACGGTTCTGAACCGCCGACGGCGGCAGAGATTGCCCATCTGGTCCGGAACCGCCCCATCGGCCGAGTGCGCCGCTGATTACCGCCAATTCCCAGTTCGTATTCGGGAACTTGCGGACCTCGGACCCTACTTCTATCCGGTATAAGGCAAGCGGCGCATCGAGGCGATCTATGCGGGTGAGCCGCGAAGCGCGTAGCCAATAATCGTAATCCTGCCCTCGGCTCAACGCGCGTTCGAAACCGCCGATCCGCTCCGCCAGATCCCGCCGCATCAGCACCGTGCTCGTCCACACCCCGCAGTCGAGTAGTAGCTGGCAGTATATCCAACCCGAATTTTCGGCGTCGATCCCTATTGCTGCCGGGGCTGGTTTGGGATCGAAATGATATTCTCCCTTCGCATCGGGATGGAGCAACTCCCATTTCGCGCAACACATGGCGACGCCGGGCGACCGTTCGAGATGAGCGACTTGATGCCGTAACTTACCTGGCAACCAGATGTCATCAGCGTCAAGCAGGGCGATATACTCCCCGCGCGCGCGGGAGATCCCTTCGTTGCGCGCCGCCGCGGCGCCGGCATTCTTCTGCCGTATCAGGTTTACGCGGCTTCCGTAACCCGCTACGACCTCGCAGGTATTATCCGTCGAACCGTCGTCGATGACGAATACTTCCAGCGCCGGATATTCCTGCGCAAAGACGCTATCCAGAGCATCGCGTATAAATCGGCCGCAGTTATACGCCGGAATGACGACCGACACGATCGGATCCGCGCTTGCGGTATCGGCCGTTGAGGCTGTCATTAGTTGAAAATCGGAATTCGGCTTATCCACCGCGTAACCCAAGTCCCATTCGGCTTTGTCCTACAACCGGCTCTATAGCACATGGTTCTCCGCCGCACGGCCGTCCAGTTATGACCTATATCGGCACGACGACAATAGTTGTAGCAAAAGATAAGCGGATCGGAGGAGCATTGGTAAGTCGAAGCCGATTTCCATCCGCCCAAGCTGTCGCCATCCTCCGGGGAAGCTTTTTCCGCACCGGAATTTTGGCTTTTCCTGCTACTGACGCTCCGTTCGGCCGAGGGATTGATGTAGCCGATCATCGGGAGTATCTTTGCGAGCCTGAAGAAGGCTATTCTGCAGGACGGATCGGTACTTCCGATGACAGGAGCATGGCAGGAGGAACATGACGCAGCTTAGCGAGAAGATTCGTAAAAGGCTTTTCGGGCAGGCGCCGCACCCGTACAAAATCTATGAGCGGATGATCCTTGCCAAGCTCAAGCCCGATTCGGTGCTCCTCGATGCGGGTTGCGGGCGCACGGCCCCGGTCTTGGCCAAGTTCCAGGGCAAAGCCAAGCGGCTGGTGGGGGTGGAGCTTGTGGATTTCGATCCGGCCAAGGTACCCACGGGAGTCGAACTCATCCAAGGTAGTCTTGCCGATGTGCCGCAGCTCGGCACGGCTAGCGTGGATCTCATCATTTCACGCAGCGTGCTGGAGCATATCAAGGAAATCGAACCTGTTTATAAGGAAATGCACCGGATTCTCAAGCCGGGCGGTTCGTTCGTGTTCCTGGTGCCCAACTTCTGGGACTACGTCTCGTTGATCTCTTGGATTGTCCCGAACAAGTTTCACGGCCTCATCGTTTCCAAAACCGAAGGGCGCGATGCCCACGACACCTTCCCCGCGTTCTACAAATCGAATACGCGCCGAAGCGTGGCCCGGCTAGCCGCCCGTACCGGTTTCCGAATGGTCTCGTGCGAATATCTCGGCCAATATCCGGCCATGCTCATGTTTAACGCCCCGCTTTTCCTACTCGGTTCCGTATACGAAAAATTGATCGAGCGGATCCGCCCGCTTAACTTCCTGCGCGGATGGATACTGGTGGAATTGGTTCGGGAATAAAGGGATACCGCAAGGCCTTGACCGGGGGAGCGATCCCCGGTTATCATCCCCTAAGTAATCCGGAAGTAATTAAATTCCATGCTTTCCGGCCCGTGCCGGGCCCGCATGAGGTCGGAACCAGAATGAGATTCGCGGAACAAGCGCCATGTGCGGTATAGCCGGTTTCGTCGGCGCCACCGCTTCCCGGGACGAACGGAAGGCGCTCCTCGCCCGGATGTGCGGCCTCCTGCGCCACCGCGGACCGGATGACGAAGGTTTCTTCCTGGATGACGAAGCCGCGTTGGGGCACCGCCGCCTCTCCATAATCGACCTAGCCGGCGGCAAGCAGCCCATGAGCGATGCCGGGGAAACGATCTGGGTCGTCTTCAACGGCGAGATCTATAACTTTCCCGAATTGAAATCCGAGCTCGAAGCGAAAGGCTTCGTCTTCCGCACGCGCAGCGATACCGAAGTGATCATCCACGGCTACTCCGCGTGGGGGGACAAGGTGGTGGAGCGGCTGAACGGGATGTTCGCCTTCGCGCTGTGGGATGTTCGCCGGCGGAGGCTGTTGTTGGCGAGGGATCGCCTGGGAAAGAAACCGCTGTATTGGCGCGCGGGCACGCGGGGCTTGGCTTTCGCCTCCGAGATGAAATCCCTGCTGGCCGATCCGGAGTTGCGGCGGGAGATGGATCCGGCCGCGATCGACAAGTTCTTCACCTACGGTTTCATCCCGGCGCCGGACACCATCTTGAAGGGCGTGCATAAGCTGCGGCCGGGGCATCTCCTCGTCTGGGACGGCAACGCTGCGACGGTTTCCCAATACTGGGACGTCCATTACCGTCCGGATAGGGCCGCGCGCAGCGAAGACGACTGGGTAGAGGAATTGGAATCCATACTCACGGCCGCGGTGAAGCGGCGCCTTATCAGCGATGTGTCGCTGGGCGCGTTCCTTTCCGGCGGATTGGATTCGAGCGTGGTGGTCGCCCTCATGAGCCGGATCTCCGGATCGAAGGTCAAGACCTTTACAATCGGCTTCGAGGATGCGGAGTTCTCCGAACTCGCCGATGCCCGGCGGGTGGCCGCCGCGTTCGGGACGGAGCACCGGGAGTTCACCGTCACGACCGATGCCATGGGTGTTTTGCCCGATCTGGTCTGGCACTTCGACGAACCTTTCGGTGATTCCTCCGCCATACCTACCTATTACGTCTCGCAGATGGCCCGACGCGAAGTCACCGTCATCCTTTCCGGCGATGGCGGCGATGAGCTTTTCGCGGGCTATGAATCCCACGGAAGACGCGGCCAATACGATCAGTTCCAATCGGTGCCGCGGCCGCTGCGCAAAGCCCTGGCCGGGCCGCTGGGACGCATGCTACCGGTCCATGCGCCGGCGCGCAGCCTGCTCCTGGGCATCGCCGAGCTGGAGAAATACATGGGAGGCGAAACGGTATCCCTGTATCCTCTGATCAAGGACCGTATCTACTCGCCCGAATTTTCCGCCGCGCTCCGCACAAAAGAAGATCCCCTTTCAAGCTACGCATATTGGTCCAACATCCCCGCGGGTTCCCGCCTCAGCCGACTGCAGTACCTGGACACCAAGGTTTACCTGCCTGAAGATATCCTAATGAAGGTCGATCGCATGTCCATGGCCAATTCCCTGGAAACGCGCGCCCCTCTTCTGGACTACACCTTGGTGGAGTTTGCTGCGCGCATCCCTCCGGAAATGCAACGTAAGGACGGCAAAGGGAAATACCTGCTGCGGAAGCTGGCCGCGCGCCTGCTTCCCCCCGAATCGCTGTCCAAAAGGAAGCAAGGCTTCGCCATCCCGCGCGAGAAATGGTTCCGGACCGATCTCAAGGCGTGGACGGCCGAGCTTCTGGGATCAGAGAAGGCGAGGGGGCGGGGCTACTTCCGCCCCGGCGTGGTCGAAAAAATCCTATCCGAGCATGCCCGGGGCAGCAAGGATTTCAGCGCCTGGATCTGGTGTCTCCTGAATTTCGAGCTATGGCACCGTACTTTCATTGACGTGGAGACGCGCCGGATCTGATCATCCGGCCAGGCCGGCGCGGACTTGGAAAGGACTGAATTATGGGAGCCATCGCGGCGATTATCGGTAAAGCCCGGGCGGCAGATGCTTCATCGATCGACGGCATGTTGGCCGCGGCCGAGGCGGCCTGGCCGCAGGGAAACCGCGTGGCGACGATCGGTCGTTCGGGCCGCGCTGCGGCCGGGGCTATTGAGTTGCAGGAAGGCGGGGCCGCCAGGCTCTACTACGAGGACGAGCAGGTCATGGTCGCCTGCGACGCGGAGATTTACAATGGCGCCGATTTGGACGGCGCCTCCGCGGGCGAAGCGGCACTTATCGCGATCCTATACAAACGTCATGGAGAAGATTGGCACCAACACGCGCGGGGCCAGTTCGGCGTCTTCCTCTGGGACAAGGCGAAAGAAGTGGGTTATGCCTGGTCCGATCCACTGGGGATCAGACCGGTAGTGTATTACGAGGACGGCTCCCGCGTGGCCGTGGCCACGCGCTTGGCATCCTTGGCCGCGCTGCCGGATTTCGCGGGCGCATACGATCATCAGGCGCTTTTCAGCTACCTGTTCCTGGAAATGATCCCCACCCCGTTCACCCTCTACCGTGCCGCGCGCAAACTCGAAGGCGGCCACTGCTTGCGCATCGCCCAAGGCGGAGTCTCGGTGAAACGGTATTGGAACATGCGCTACCCCGCCGGAAAGCTGACCAAGCGGGCCGAGATGGAAGAGGGCATGCGGCGTTTGATGCGCGCCTCGGTAGAGCGCCGCATTACGCACCGGACCGCTTCCATGGGCGAAGTGGGTTCCTTTCTTAGCGGGGGAACGGATTCGAGCCTGATCGCCGGGATGGTGAGCGAACTGCGGCCGGGCGAGGCCCGCACCTTTTCCATCGGGTTCCGCGAGAACGGCTACGACGAGATGGAGTACGCCCGCATCGCGTCGAAGGCATTCGCGACCCGGCCGGACGAGTTCTACGTTTCCCAGGACGACATCATCGCCTCCCTGCCCGCCATAACCCGCGCCTTCGGCGAGCCCTTCGCCAATTCCTCGGTGGTGCCCACCTACTTCTGCGCCCTGCGCGCCCGAGCGGCCGGATGCCGTTTTATATTGGGGGGCGACGGCGGGGACGAGATTTTCGGCGGCAACTCGCGCTATGTCGAGAATTACCAAAACTTCCGCCGCTTCCCGGGCTGGTTCGAAAGCGTGCTCGAGAAAGGCCTGGCGCTGACGCCCGATATCGCCAAGCAGGGACCCCTGCGCAAGGCGGACAATTACCTCAGGCGCCAGCGCGCGCCTTTGCACGAACGCATTCATGCCTACGATCTCTCCCATTATATCCCCGACCTCGGGCGCATCTTCGCCCCGGAATTCCTGGACGGGCGGGCGCCGTTCGAGACTCCGCAAGCCACGGCCAAACGTATCCTCGATCAGGCCGAGGCCGCCGATGAGTTGGACCGGTACCTTTATTTCGATTTGAAGACGGCCATCATGGACAATGACTTGCGGAAAGTCAACACCATGACCGAGCTGGCCGGAGTGGAAGCCCGCTTCCCCTTCCTGGATCTGGATCTCGTGGAGTTCACGGGCCGGATTCCCGCCGATCTCAAGGTCCACGACGGCAAGCTCCGGTACCTCTACAAGGAAACCTTCAAGGACATACTGCCTGACGCCATCGTGAATAAGAAAAAGCACGGCTTTGGATTGCCAGTGGTGCGGTGGATGCTCCGGGACGGGGCGCCCATGCACGACTGGCTCCGGGAGATTCTGTTCGACGGGAAGCTTAAAGCGCGCGGAATATTCCGGCCGGAATTCCTGGAGGACTTGTATAAGCGCGCGCGCGCGGACAAGACGCCCTATTTCGGCGCCTACCTATATTACATTTTCGCCCTCGAACTCTGGATGCGCGAACATGAGCGCGCCATTGATGCGCCGACGCAGACAGCAACCCCGGCAGGGGCGGGAAGGGATCGCCATGGCTGATGAAACCATTGAGAAGGTACGTAAAATAGTCGCCCGGACCGTGGGAGGGGAATACAAGGATAAACCCATCCCCGAGGATATGCGCTTGATTGGGAATGTGCTCGATTCCATGGCCGTGAACAATCTGATTGTCGCGCTTGAGGAAAGCTTCGGAATCGTCTTCGAAGACGAGGATCTTTCCGCCG
>Ga0265324_10000033_pt1 | contig 124454 bp, 234 predicted proteins | sample 41419metaG_FD_198634 | JGI IMG/M metagenome (GOLD analysis project Ga0265324, IMG submission 198634) | Rhizosphere microbial communities from Carex aquatilis grown in University of Washington, Seatle, WA, United States - 4-14-19 metaG | ecosystem: Host-associated > Plants > Roots >...
GCTACATTACCACATTTAAATTCAATGGTAACTGGCAACTTTGCTACATTGCTTTGATACTTTACGGTTGCGTTCCACCATTCTTTTCGTGGCTCAACTTCCTCTTTTTTGCAAGAGGTAAATACAATACCAACAAGGATTGCAATAAGGATGATAAAGTTTTTCATTTCTTTGGTTTTAAGTTTAACTATTCGTTTGATTGAGGCAAAGATAAGTAAAATAATCCGAACCACCAAATAAAAATGTGAAGTTCTGCAACTATTATCATATCTGATAATATTTAAACTTGTTATTCTCCGTCAGAAGTATTATCACAAGTTATTGCAAAGCTTCACATTTTAAAGCAAAGGTATCTTTATTTATTATCAGCTCGATACATTGAGTCTAAAATTGGTAATGTATCAGCATACTCTACTTCATAAATGACATTCATACTAGTATCACCAATACTTTCACTTGTCTTTTTTTCATTAAAATACTTAGCATAAGCACGACTAATCGCAAGTTGTTTTTCAAGCATTTTAGTTTTTTCGCTTTTGTATTCACCACAACTAGTTATTACTAATAAGGCAAAAAGGAGCATAGAAATTGTTTTCATAATTATTTGTTTAGTTTACAAAGGTATATAAAATTATTGAATTTACCAAGTTAAAGTCTAAATTTCTTTTCTATTTGATCATCTGTAAATCTGTCACTACCTTGCACTTTTAAATCTAATCTTCCTTTTGTATTAGGATGACATTTATGGCGAAATTCGTGAATGATTCGTTTATCCTCTCTAAAACTTCCCATATATGCCCAAGATTCTCCTTCATTAGTAGCAATTGAAGGTTCTATTAATTTCTCATTTATTGGATGAGAACTCAACCAATTCCACGCATATTCCCATTCAATAGAACCTATTTTCAACAATATTAATTCCATAAACAAATATACTATTTTAATTCAAACAAATCAAATAAAACTTGAAATATTTCTTACTTATTAGTATATTTGTAATAATGAGAGACAAAATCAAAGCTAGTATAACCAATGCTTTACATCATGAAAAACATAAAGCTGAGATTAAAGAACGTAAACGTTTATGGTATTTAGCAAATAAAAAAGACGTAAAAATTAAGAATAAAATTTGGCGTAATGCAAACAAGACACATCTAAACTCTTATCAGATAGAATATTCTAATAAGCAGTATAAAACTAATAGTACCTATAAACTTAAAACTAGAATTCGTAAAGCTATTAGAGAATCGTTTAATAGTCATGGATTTAAAAAAACGTCAAAAACTCAAATAATATTGGGATGTTCATTTGATGAATTTAAAATACATATTGAAAATCAGTTTGAATCATGGATGACTTGGGAAAATCATGGTTTATTTAATTCTCAACCTAATTACGGATGGGATATTGACCATATCATTCCATTAGCAAGTAGTAAATGTAAAGAAGATATAATAAAACTAAATCATTATACCAATCTCAGACCACTTTGTAGTTATACTAATAGAATTGTTAAACGAGACAAATTATTTTGATTTGATAAACTTTTCCTTAAGAGACTTCTCAAGAGTTTGAGCAAAATCATTAAAGTCACCTCTATTTGGTGGCATATAAGTTGATCGTATTTGCAACCCTTTTTGAGGTTCGCAAACTTGTTTTTCTTTTTTAAATAAAAAGTATCTCATAAAAATTTAATTAGGATAATTACCAAGACTAAAGATACAAATTTCTTCCAAAGCTTCTATTTTACCATCTCTATAATCTTCTTCTTCCAATATTGCATAAATCCGTATGTTTTCGTTTTTAGTTTTAATCAATTCGTCTTTTTTAGCATAAGCTTGTTTTTTAGCTTCACCATATCCGAGTTTCTTAATATCAAAATGGTAATCTTGATTATCAGTAAAAACATGGAGATAATGATAGTCTTTAACCTTTAAATATTTTTTAGGCACATTGTTATAAGTTGCAGACATATTAAGTGTTTTATTAGTTAAAGCAAAGATAAGTTAAATAAATGAAACCACCAAATAAATGGTGGATTAATTTATCCTTCGAGTATAATATTCTCTAAAAATTCAAATTGTTTATCTGTAAAATTTCCAACTGTATGTATTTCATATTTGATATTTTCAAATATTTCTCCTTCAATTTCAACAGTAGTAATTGTTGCTACATCTAACATAGCACCAATAAGACTTTCATAGCCCATACCACTATCTAAGCTACCGTTTTCCACTCGATTTTCAGCTTCTTTTAATAGTTCATCAATGGTATTAGCTTTAAGTGTTAGAGCTTTATAAGCACCTTCACCACCACCCCAATAATTGCCATATACTAAACCAGTGGATTGGTATTTAATTTTTTTGTTTGTTGCTTTTAACATTGTATATATGTTTTAATTAGTATAAGGCAAAGATAAGTAAAAGATTTGAGACCACCAAATTTATTTGATAATTAAATAATCTTCAATCGTTCCGTTAAGGATAGCATCAAGATGTTCGTCACTTCCAAGTACCAGTAAAATTTCAACACCTGTAAGTGGTATCATAAAGAGACTCTTCCAATAAACAAGTCCTTCAAGTGTTACGTCAATTTCAGATAACTCAGGAGTATCAATATAATCAAGATTAATGTCATCTACTTGACACTCCAACTCCTCAGCAATGATACCTTTCATCTTTTCGATTCCATTAATTTCTAGGTCTCGATCTTCGATGTAAACTACCTCACCATTGATTTTAAATAATATCTTCTTATTCATAATTAAATTTTAATACTAATTCAACTCTACCTTTATTCTTTTTGATTGGTTTACCCGACTTATTCCATTGAGCGCAAATGTACCCTTCATGCAAATTTTCACTGCCAAATAGAGGGTCTTTAACCAAGCCGACAAATATATTATCAACTGGGAGCCAACGTAAATCCTTTACTGGATAGCCTTCAATCGTTTCTGTGATATTGGTTATGTTTTCTGCCATGGGGTAAAGATAGATATAAAAAATGAATCCCCCAAATATTTGGAGGATTATTTTTATGCTACCTTTTCTTTTTTCATTCGGCTAAACATCTTTTCAATTTCTGCCTTTGTAAGGACTTCAAATTTATCAAATCCCTTGCTTGCTTTAAGATTGGTTTTGATATTGCTGTTTACGATCTTTTGTTGATCTTCAACACTCATTTTAACCTTGCTTCGGTCATGGTCACCAAAATAATACGGGTTTGTACTTTCAATGGTTTCACCGTAATAAGCAGATACATATTCCTTTGCACTTACTGGAGTAAGACTTGGCAAACGACTTGCACTATAAGAGTCTTTAAGGTCTTGCTCATAAATATTCATATAGCAATACTTGTTTTCCACCAAGTCAATAATGGTAATTCCATCGTTATTATCACCAAGTGTATAATCAAAATTGATACCCTCATCTTCTTTACCGATGTACCAAGCACTACCTATCCCTGCATCCAAAGAGGTTGTCGCTTTTGGTCTGTAATTAAGGATAAAAGCAATAGCACTGATAATACGATCTTTGCTGTTAAAATTACCCTCCATACCTCTTACACTAAAAGGACAATCGTAAGCTTCTTTACTTTCTGTTTTTTGTTCACGTGTAAATTGCTTACCAAATTGCAATAGTCCTAATGCTGTGTGCAAGGCACTACGACCATAAAGCCATTGGTGGTGATATGCAAGGATTGCAAATTCTCCAGTGCCAAACTCCTTTTCGAGTTCTTTACGTTCTTTTGGTTGTGCTGACAAATGTTTTGCAGGGTTTGCAATTTTGATAAAAAGTTGGTGTCTTTGTCCCATGTTGTTTTTTTTTTAATTGGTATGTGCAAATATAGATAATAAAAACTAATCCACCAAATTAATGGCTATTTTCTTTTATTAATTCTTTTATTCTAGTTGTGTAGGTTGAGTCCCCTGCATACGTTTGTGCAAGATAATCAAATAATTCATCCTTAGTTTTAATATCCGATAAATATTGTGCTGAGTAAAAAGCATAATCCACCACACACTCACGCCAATTGTCATAATAAGCAAATCCATTCTCCTCTCCCTTATTGGTAGTTGGTCGCTTAGTCGCAACCCTCATACCAAACATATTGTTATTCTCCTTAAAAATAGGACTGGTAAAGTTTCCGCTTTCCAATTCAGCTTGTGCCAATACAACCTCAGGATATTTGATATTCAATTCTAGGATATAAGCTTTCAATTTTTCACGGCTAAATTCATTTTGCTTATCAGCTTCCTTAAGGATAATTTGCTTGGTTTCTTCACTGATAAAACGTACATCGTTTACATGATTCAAAGCTACCAATACAATAGCCAGTGTAAATAGGATAACAAATCCAAACATTACCAATACCATTCTACCTGTGATCTTTTTGTAGGTAAGACTGATTTTATCAAACTTGTATATCATAGTCGTTTAGTTTAGATGGCAAAGATAGTAATAAAAAACGAAACCTCCAAACTTATGGAGGTTTTATTTTTAACTCTGTGTGACCATTATATAATCACTTTCGATCATTTCTGCCAACTCATCCAATTGGTCAAGGACTTTTTTAGGTACTTGTTCATCATTGGGATATTCTGCCAATTCACTACTGATTTCTTCAAAGATACCACCATGATAAATCTTTTCACTTACTCGTGTAGCATCATCAAACGCTTCACGACCTTTCAACAACTTCACAACACCATCCAATAAAGCATTCTCAGGGATAGCAACCATACTCAAAGGAGCAAGGACGGTTGAGAGTTTAACCAATTCAATCTTCCCCTCAAACATACGGGCTTTCTTAAGTGCTTCGCCTCGTGTATAGGTTTGTATTACACCAAACCCTGCAAGATACCCATCTTTAATTTGATCGGGTTGTGCATAGTGTTTAGCATTAAGTTTTACTCTGTATCGTTTCATGGCTTTGTTTATTGGTATGGTGCAAAGATAGATAATGTTTTTGAATCCACCAAATAAATCTAGGATTATTTTTAATCAGCTAATATTTGTTCCCATAAGGCTTTGCGTACTGGTGACCAAATTTTATACTCAGCATTGGCAAAGGCTTTTTTCGTTGCATACATTCTAGCATACTTAGGGTTATCTTTATCATTCTCATGTTTTGTAACACTCCCAAGACCAATAACAAGTCCATTGCGTTTAACCACGCATTGAGTCGTTTTAGCCCAATGCTTTCCCTTATGGGTTATTTGCATAGGATGACCAACTAAAAACTCAATACTAAAGATTAACCCTTCAAACGTATATGTAATTTCTTTTGTCATGGTGCAAAGATAAGTATTTATTTTGACTCTACCAAATGTTTTTTCATTTTTTCACTCATCCATGTATAACCCTTTTCTAGGTCTTCCATTAAACTAAGATAAGCTGAGTATTCATTGCTTACCATTTTCATTTTCCGATTAAGCATGATAACACTACCATTCTCATCACCATCGACAAAATTCACATAGTAAATATGCTTAGGAGTTTCCATCGCTCTCTCAAAGCTTCCCATGATGGATTTCAACCTCGTTTGTTTTCTCAGATTCATAAAAGATTATTTAGGGTTTTTAAGATTGTAATCAGCAACAACTTTTTTATACTCTCCCATCAACTCCTCATACATTCCCTCATTGAGTGGCTTGAGCTTGGTAAATTGTGAGCCAACATTTGCTTCTTGTGGTGTCCTCGTTCCTAAACGAATTCCACGTATGCCATTCTTAATATTTTTGATATACAAGTCTTCGCTTCCCATATAGATTATTTGTGAAAGGGCTTAGCCCTTAAATTTATCATTGTACAAATACACGTGCCATCCAATAATTACTGAGGCTCTCAAACTCTTGCTCATTACAAGCATTTGCAAACCCTTCCACTGAGTAAACCAATACACGTTCAGCTTCGTCATCATCTTCACCAATTAATTCGGCTGTAATTCTCTCAGCAACATCACCAAGTTTTACAAATACTTCACCTTTGTTTTTTTGAGCAACTTCTTTTGAGTTTTCAAAATCAACAGGGATCAATACAATATATTCTCTTAACATGGTTATTTGTTTTTATATGAAAGGGTTATTAACCCTTAGATTATTTTGTTCGTTCAATGATAGATAGGATTTCTAAAGCATCTGTTATTCCAAGTTCTTTTAATGGATATAACAAACCATCTTCACCAAGATCAGGGTCGGTACAATATACCCCATCTTTACAAACAGCTTCCAAGTCATTGTTTGCTTCGTCTTCAAAGACTTCAAACTTTATAACCCGTCCACCTAGTGCTTTTTTAATAGCATCAATAACACTTTTATGGAGTTGATTATATTGTTTTCTAAAACCAATTGATTGTCTAACCTTTTTAGTCAATCGCTTAGCCTTTTCTTCTTTGCTTTCAGCATATTGATTGCGACCTTTTTGTGTTGATAAATCGTGTATCATATTTAGTGTTTTAATGTGAATGCAAATATAGATATTAATATCCATATTTGCAAATTTATTATCGGTAATAAATCTTTGCGTAAACCAATGGATAACCACTATTTCCCCAAACTATATACCCATCATCCACCACTTCATAATTTCCATTTACTAATTCAGTGTAATAAGTATAACACTCTTTTAATACCTTTGGATTGGTTGTTTCAATTTCAGGATAAAAAGCAAAACAATTTTCTTTTGGGTGTCCAGTATAAAGGATTTTTCGTTTGGTACGACCACGACCATAATCGCTTATGCTTACAGCTTCATAAAATGCTCTAGCTGTTACTGGTTTTCCATCAATGATAAGTCCCAATTCTTTTAATTTCTCATGCAAAAATGGGATATACAATTCAAAACACGCTTCAAAATCTTTCATGCTCATCCACTCACCAAACACAATACATCCATTACGATCTTCGTCAAACGATACACGGTAAGGATTAAAGGGTTTAAATATGGAGTGCCCTATTGTTAAGGATAACATACCACGCTTCATCATACAAAGCGTATTTTCAGGATACTGGATAGTTGCTTTCATGGGACAAAGATAATACTATTTATCGACCTGTGCAAATTTTTTGTAAACATTATTGATCTTCATTGATAAACTCACCATATTCCTTACGATCTTTATACATTCCTTTGTTATCAATCAAAACACCATCCACCTCAATCAATACATGACAAATATCAATATCATCTTCGTCAATGGTTTTGCCATCATTAAAAACCAATAACTCTTTAGGTTTCTCTGTGATAACATAAATCTTTGGGTTGAGTTCCAAATCATTCAATACCGTATATAATTCTTCGGCAAATACACAACATCCACCATATTCAATATATGGGACTTTAGTATTGAGTTTTGGGAGTTCGGCTACAACGTATTGGTACATAGTGTTTCTCTTTTGTTATGAGACAAATGTAAACTAAATAATTGAAACCTCCAAATAAATGGAGGATTATTTTTACGGTTGGATTATTTCCAAAAATACACGTGCAATTTGTGTTACACGGTTACGATTGTGCCACTCCACAAAATCATCAACATTTTGGTGATCAAGGTCTTCGTCATGTTCCTCTAACTTATTAAACTCTTCCCAAGATTCTTCAATCTCTTCTTTAGCATCAATAAGTTTATCAGCTTGGATTACAGATACAAGTCCAAGACTCTCTTCTGATTCGCTGTCATTTAATTGATAAAGCATAGTAGTTTGTTTTAATTGGTTAAGGCAAAGATAAACTATTTTTCTGACTCTTCCAAATTTATTTTATGTAAATTAAATGGCTCAGCATCCAAATAATACTCACAGGTATAACCTACCTTTTCCAAATCTTCCACCAAGTCACGACAAGCCTTATACCCGTCTTTCTTATCCCATGTCTTCTCATGCTTCTTTAATACCTTTTGCACATCTTTCGGGAGGTCTTCGATATGCTCAAACATATCAATCTCGTTTGCTTCGTTATTATCCATGAGACAAATATAAATAAGATAATTGAATCTACCAAATAAAATAAGAAAATAATTCCATCAAATAAATTTGGTAGTCTCGAAAACATTCCCTACATTTGTCCTGTTGATTGAATGATCAACGTGACGTGGCTCGAAAGATGACGGGAGGTATACTCCGACCTACCTTATATTTTCATAGGACCAAAAAACGAAAAACCCTAACCGACAAAGATAGGGCTTTTCTACCAATTAAACAAATTTACTTTTCAACAAATAATGAACAAGGGTTTTACCCCTTGTCATTTATGCCATTTCCAATAATCCGCTTTTACGCATTGCAAACTTAAGTGAGGCTTGATTCATTTTGTAACCCCCACCAATCAACACACTTTCCATACGTGCATTATCACGTTTTGGGATGCTCATTTCATGAGTGGTAAAGCTTGTCACACCACTGTGCAGTCCCCAAACATTATCGCCTTTATCAGCCATTTCACGGTCAATATGGTTATAGAGTTTGTCCATCAAATTAATACTACGTGTTGACTTTTTGGAGATTTCGTCAACACTAGTCAATACACGGTCATAACCCAATACATACTTCACCAATTCATGAGCCATTGCCTTAGATACTTCTGTACTTGCAAATCGGTTATATACTTCGATTTGACGTAAAGACTCATTTAAAGCAATTTCAATCAATTGTGGGATAGTACGCAACTTTTGCTCAAGAGTTGCTGTATGTCTAAATTTAGCATCCCCTTTCGCATAAAATTTAGCAAACTGATTTGAGCAACTCATTGTCAAATCACCAATACCAATTGACAAACTGGTACTTCCATCATTGCTATCAATGATCGTTACATAACGTTTGATAATGTCATTTGCAACCTTTCCAACTCCCTCAATTCCCAATTGCATAAACACCTTGCGACCACCATTAAGGCTACCCGCTTTTGTAACGGTCAAATCATTTCCAAAAAGTTCCATTCCACGCAAAACAAGCTCAACAATATCCTTGTTCTGAGATACGGTATAACCTTCTTTTACGGTATTGATAACTTCATTTGTCTTGCTGTTAATCAGCCCAAAATAAGGGCTAACAACTTGTTTACCATCTTTACTGAGGGCTACCATTGGAGCCTTCTCAATTGTAAAATCCAAACCATTTTCTGTAAGGATTGTGTCAACTTTGTTTTGGTTGTTTGTCATAAGAGTAGTATTTGTTTGTTGGTATGGTGCAAAGATAGATAATGTTTTTGAATCTACCAAATAAATCTAAGGTTATTTTAAATTATTTTTGGACCATCCTAAATTCGCCTAAGGTGGAGTATACCTCCCGTTCTCCTCAAGAAAAACGTCCCGTTGAATTAACAACAGGACGAAGGTAAGTAAAATATTTTAATCTACCAAATATTCTTACAGATTCTTACAGATTCTTTTCAATGTAACTGGCAATCATTTTAAACGACTTACCATCATCATTCATTGTTGATAATTTGTCAACGATTGGATTATAGTCCTCATCCATAGTATTGTTGCTACCTTTTAGGATGTTAGGTACTTTTATATTTTTCAATTTTTTTCCAAAATCATCTTTATCCATAAAACCTTTATTGATAATATCCATTTTTGGGTGTGCTACTCGGCAAGCTACACCTAAACAACAATACCCACCACCATTGCTAAACAATACTCTTTTAGCTTGTTCAAATTTACCACTTCGCAATGCTTCAAGCCATTTCTTTTTAAATGCTTTAGGCAATCGCACATCACTTACTTTATTGGTTTTTGAATTTCTGATTTTCATAGGTTGAGTTATTGATTAGGACAAAGGTAATATAAATAATTAAGACTACCAAATTTATTTTAAAAATTCGTGGACTCCTTAAAGTCAGGGTTATTTCTGATCAGGTTTTTTATATCCATTTGTACGGGAGAGGGTTTTTCAATCTTCTCAATAGCACTGACAATAGCTAAGAGTTTACCAATACTAACCCCAGTCAAATCAAATGTACCTTGTTTATTTCGCTTAACGATCATTGTAGTATAGTTTATGTGAAACCACCATTCGGTGGTTCGATGCTAACCTTGTGCGATTTCAAATCGGTAGGCTTTTTTGCCCTTAAGGTTGCATACACGGATAAAGGATTTTACCTTGTGATCTTCCCCAGTTACAAACATTGTTGTAGTTGCACCTGAGTAATTTGCTTTAACACCATAAGCATTGGCGTTTCCGATAAATGTTGCTTTGTTCATAGAGTGGTTTTTATTATTTAATTGAGTGAGGCAAAGATAAGTTATTTATTTGAGACTACCAAATTAATTTTCAATATATAAAAATTTAATCTTTTTAACTGTTTCTTCACCTAATGGGCTTAAGCCTGTTTCAGTCCAGTTATTATCAACATCGTGTAAGGTTTGCAAATGACTCAAAAAAGCTCGTCCCATTTCTTGTAATTCACTTGGGAGTTTATCAAATACTTTATCATTGGAGACACCACCTAATTTATCCAATTGCTTACAGAGTTCCTTTAAACGACCAACAGCACATCCTTCACTTACACCTTCAATTGGTGAGTATAAACAAGCAGTTACTAATTCAGCCCTATTTTTACTTGTAAAGTAATTGAGTGTTGATTCCAATACTGCTAGTCGTTTCTTTTGGATTTCATTCATGGTAATGATGTTTTAATTGGTTAAGGCAAAGATAATAACTTATTTCGAGACTGCCAAACTTTTCTTCACTTTTTTATAAACCCCTTCCAATTTATTCTCAATAGCTAAGGTACGGATAGCAAAACCACTTTCAAACGCTTTAAGATTATTTGCACCCTTACCAGTCATTTTCTTATAACGCAACCCACATATAACCCCCTTAGGGTCTAAAAAACGTAGGTCATCCTTATCAGCGTCAATAACTTCGTACCCTTCATATTCCTTTGGCGTAACATCAAATACCATTGCTACATTAATTCCACGACCTAACAACTCCATTGCTTTCTTATGGTTCGTTTCAGAGCGACTAAAAGTCAAATGATAGTTAGAGGGTAGAGCCTTGTCAAAACGTGTCCAGTTCTTTGTATAATCGTAAAACTGTACGTCAGGGTAAACTTCAAAAATATTCTTACCATTAAAAATTTTAAAGTTTTCGTATGGCAAATCACTTGTACCATTCAAACGGATAGTAATATTTGCTTTACCTTCATTCTTTTTAACCGCTTTAGCAATTTCAGTTTTAACTTGATTCAAAAACTCAATACGATCTTTCAAAAAATACTCCGTTTTATTCATTCGACCTTTCATTACAGCCGTATACATCCCACCAAAACCACTACCAACTAAACAACTTTCAGCACATCCCTTACTTGCATGACTGCAAACATTCTTACCTAAGCTATTAGACTTAAAAGGAGACATATAAAGGATATAGGTAATATAACCTAATTTTTCACCTTTAATTGTTTTCTTATTGTTGGTAGATAAAAGTGGTGTACGTTTCATAAATAAGTAGTTTTAATTGGTATGGGACAAATGTAGTCTATTTATTCCATTCCACCAAATTTATTTAATAAATTTATTCTACAAATTTATTTGGTAGTCTCGTTTTTTATTCCTACATTTGTCTTGTCAATATGACGGGACGGTAGCCCACTCGCTAGCGGAAGGTATACTCCACCCTACCTTATATTAGCCTTATTAAGAATCAGTATAAATAAGGAAATAAACTTGCACAGGTCAAAAAGAATATCTACCTTTGCTTCACATCAAAACAACACCCTTTAAATAGAAGTGGTGTTAGGAATCTACATCCAATTTTATATGGATTGTGGCGTAACTTTATTGTCTTATGTGTCGTATGACACATATTTATAGACATGAAGTACAACGAAAAAAAACGGCTACAAATAGCCATGAGAAGATTCTACTCTACAGCTAATAACAGTAAAGATATTGCTTTGTTAATAGGAATTGATAAACAAGGTTTTATTAATCATATTAACAAATATCTTGTAGAAGGAATGACATTAGAAACATTCGGTAAGACATGGGGACTTGATCATATTGTTCCTGTAGAAATATTCGATTTTTCTAATGATGAGGATAAAAAGCTGTGTTATAACTACAATAACATAATGCCAATGTACAATTCAGATAATCGTCTGAAAGGTGCTTCTGTGCATTTCAGTCTAGCCAAACTTGAGTCCATGTACACAAACGTGTATATAGATAGACTTAAAGCTAGATGTAATGAAGTAATTATTAGGGTATATCAAAAATATTTGTTACCTTAGTGGAACATCGCATTCGAAAATTTGGGCTGAAAAATTCGGCTGACTTTGTTTAGACCTTAAAGTTTTTAAGGGTTTTTGGTAGTGGATTTTATAGGTAGAAAGGCATTTCCCATTTTAGGGGTATGAATTCTAGTGGATTTCCCACATTCTACCACTTATTACCACCTATACCCAAAAAGGCTTAAAAAAGGCAAACGTGCTAGACAAGGTACGTTTAGGAACCTGATTCTGATCTATTTTGGCTATATCCGTATGGCTGAGGCAGATAGCTTTTGTATGGCTTGGACCAGTGACTCATGTACACAAATGTGTACATATAGGGGTTATCATGTAGTTATATACTACGCCAATACTCTTATTCTTATGTATCTTTGGCGACTTATACATGATGGATAGGTACAGTAATATCATGCTCAAGAACACTTGCATACGAAGAACAATAGGATACAAGTTGCTAGGATTAGGGTTTTCCAAAGGTCTCTGTTAGGCTTATTGTTATATAGGATTGGGCTTGACATCTTGTATTTGTTTATATGGCTGAGGCTTAAAGCTAGGGTTATTTTTAGTCTGATGTACACATTTGTGTACATGAGTTGTTAATCGATGGCTTCAAATTCGTAACCTATATACATTACATATCTTATATCTATTACTTGTCCAAGATGATCCATTACGTTAACTGAATCGGGGCTTACAATGATATCAAGGACTTGAAACTTATCGCCTCTAGAGAATGGAGCTTCAGCGTTTATACACTCCACTATATCATCTATTCGGATTTCATTTAATTTGTCTAGGTAGTCAATGACTCGTTCAATTCGATTAAAGTCTATTTCCATGCCATTGCAAGTATCATGGGAATTTTTATATAGGACTTCAGTTATCAGGTCTCTTAGTTCTTTCATTTGGATTGATCTTTGTCAGGGTTATAGTTTTTACTGGATTCAAGGGTATCATTACCTTTAAGGGGTAGGATTCCTTTCTTATACATCTTTCCTATTACGCCACAGATTTCGCATTTGCATCTATAAGGGAATTCTTGAATGAGTTCCCATATATGATCTTTCTGTTTACATATCTTCATTTGGGTTGAGTGTTTAGTGTTTAGTCTTTAAGGGATTTTACTAGTTGTTTAACTGATTTGTCTATTACTTTGATTTCGACCTTATCACTGCCTATTTCTCTCCAAAAGATGTTACCATCGAGATGGGATTTGATCTTCATGAATTCTTTTTTATCTTTGATATAGGTCTTGGGCATTAATTATGCTTTCCTTTCTAACACGAAGCAGAAGTTAGAATGATAGGAAGCTGAATATGCTCCTGTTGTTGCTATGTGACCTGAAGTTACAGAAATGACTTTCCAGCCTCTATCAATCCAATCGTTTATAATTTTATCGTTATTGGTTATTACTACTTTTTGTTCCATTGGTTGAAGTGTTTTGTTTATTAAATCTTATGCAGATACTCCAAAACGCTTTCAAATTCGTTCCATTCGTATCTTGTGTTTTCTAGCCAAAATGTTCTTGTTTTTGAAAGATAATCAGGGGCAGTTCCAATTTCTTTTATTCGTTGTTGTTGATCACTTGTTAGGAAGTCATTAAAACCCAATACAGGGTGTTTATTTACGTTTAACGGGTTTATATCAGCATTTAGGGTAATTACACTGGCTAGGTATTCGGCATAGAGATTACAAGCTGTAATGAAGTCAATTCGGTATTTCATTCTGCTTTTTGGGCAAATGCTGTTAGGAATATTTTAAGATTTTCTGCTTCGATTTCGGTACTACAATCAGCGATACATTCCAGTCCACCTATTTCTTTCATATTAGATTTAGGGTTGTATCGGATATAAACTGACCAAAACTGGGCTTCTGATGGTTCACACTGTTCCACAAATGACTTAGCTGTTTCTTTCTTTACTTCACGGCAAGGATGGATTTCTATTGCATCAAAGTTATGCTGAGGAATTGCTTTTGTTATTAATCTAATTGCCATGTTATTCTTCTTTTGTTTTATTTATCAGTGATTTCAAATCAATGTCGTTTACAAGACACTTACGTTTTTCCATTTGGATTTCCCACCATGATTTATAGCTTCTACCTGAGCGACCATTTCTTTTTCTATTGCTATCCAGTTCTTAGTATTAAATGCCCATAAGTATATTATACCATTAATGAACAATATACCACAAAACAAAATACTTGTTCCTACACACCAAAAGATTAATTGAAGAATTCTAGATAGTATTATAAGTAAAAATTTCATAATGAGAATTGATTAAATGCTGTTTTATCTTTTCGCTTTGATAACTGTGTTGCCTTTTGCAAGTCTTTCATTAATTGTTCGTAATCACGACCATTTAGCATTTCCTTGAACTTTCGTCTATTATCAGTAAGACCTTCTATCGCTTTAATGATAGCCAGTCTATGTGATCCATTTTTATCAAATCTAGTAAGTTGTCTTACATAGCTTTCGTTTAATGAAATCTGACCCTTAATCCAACCTATTTGTTTAAATTCTTTCTTATGTTCAAGAAGTTCTTGTGGTGTCATGAGCGTTCTTTTGATCAGTGAATTGTTTAATGGCAGTATCTAAAGCTTTCTCGAAGCCTTCGGATACTGGAGTTAAAACCCATTTGTCTTCTCTATACTTTGTATATTCATTAAGAATCTTATACATATCACAATGAGTATGTGGATAGAATTCAATGAATGGAAAATTGCTTGTAAGTGTTGAGAGTTCTTCAATCTTAATATCAAGTCCTTTATACTTAGCTTCAAACTCATCACGTTCTTTAGCTATTTCCAAAGCACGATTAGCATTATGTTCAGCATCATTCTTAAGTTGAGATAACCAACTCAGATCAATTTCATGTTTGTTATCCAATGGACGATTCAAATCATTATAACCATCATCTATCTTTGGTTGAAATGATGCTTTGATTTCTTCCAATAAGTCTTTACCAATTTCAGTATCAAGCAAAGGAATCATCATACCTCTTGTATTGGTAATTTGATACTTGCTGAAAATTTCTTCTAATGAATTATTTTTCATTGAACAGGTGTTTTAAATCTTTAAATTTATGATATAGGATATGTCCTATAATACTTCCAGTTGATCCCTGCCAGTCTCTAATGTAATTGCTAAGGGTTTCTTCTTCATGTTTCCTTCCTAGATCATAGGCTTCACGTTCACGTGGTGTTTTAAATCCAGTGATCAATTCATGTTGTTCTGTTTGCTTACGAGCATCTTCTTTAGAAGCAAATACACTGATATTACAAACACCACAAACATCAGTATGATTAAGATCAACTGATGCACTACAATGAATACACTTGACGTGGTTATATTCTTCTTTAAGTGATTCTTGCATTAGAAATCTCTAGATAAAAACATGAATACTACAACAATAATAATTATCACAATCAGTACTGTTAACCATATAGCACCTGAAGATGAATCTTCACTGGTTGCTGTATCAACTTGATTGATTAAGTCTTCTTTAGTCTGTGATTTAATTGTATCATAGGTATTATGATTGCGATTAAACAGCAAATAATAGTACAAATATTTATTACTGGATATTGATGGATAAGAATGGATTTCAGATTCACTTACATGGCTAACACGAGAATAAGGATGACTATAAGAATGAGTTGTCTCAGTATAGTGACCCTCTGAAATGTGAGTGGTTGTTGTATGACCACTGTAATGACTTTCACTCATGTGGCTCTCGCTCATGTGAGAAGTTGAATGGCTACTGGAAGAATGACTACCACCAAATCTAGCATAAGAGATAGTTGATAATGCAATGGAAAATAGAATTGTGAATAGCTTTTTCATAATGGGTTTGGTTCTACTTTTGGTTCAACATGGTTTTTAATAGTTTCAATAACAGTTATAGCAGTTGGACATACTGAAATTAAAATACTATTTTTATAAAAGAATGTTTGTGATGGTCCAAAAACTACTTCATCAGCAATAACAGTATAACTGCCAATTCGCTGAACATAAATCTTATATTCTTTCATGGTAAATAGCTTATACAAATATAAATAAAAGAAACGGTTAATGTTATAAGTCCAAAACAAAATCCCATCCAATTGAAAAGACTGGACTCAACTGGATTAAATGGAACACCTGACTTCAAGCAGTCTTGTTTAATTCTTAAGGTACAAATAATACCCCATAGAATAAGTAATAAAATCATTGTTATCATATTTGTTTTTCCAGTTTAATTTATACAACAAAATGTGTTAGTAGTTTTTTATCTGTAATTCCGTTTTTTCGTGGCAGACCTTTTTCATAATTAGGCATTGGTAGTCTTCCACCTTCACCACAGAGTGTTTTAATATCACTCGTTGAAATGTTGCTTAAGCAATATCTAGCAATAGCTTCTAGATAATCATATTCAGGTAATTTATCGCTATCTCGTACCCAATTAGCACCTTTGGTATAATATCCGTATTTCCAACAATAGTCTTTAGATATTCCATTTGCAAAGATAGCAAGGTCACTAAATGCACGTGTGTTAAGACGTTGGCAGTGCATTAATAAAATGCTTACAATGTCACCATTTGACATATACTGACCATTATAGTCATCCAGTGTCAGAATCACTTTAAGGTCTTCCCAAATGGTTTTACGATTCTCACGCTTGTACCATCCTTTGGAATAAAGTGCTGTATGAAATAAAGTAAACTTTTCCATTACTCGATGTTATATTTTTTTAATCGTTTATTGATTTCGTTCAATTCTATTTGATCACGATATTTTTTTCTTTTTTCAATGATTCTATCATAAATATCCACAACAACTGAGGATTCAAGAACATATTCAAAGCTACCACATTTCATTATGTATTGAAATGGAGTATTCTCGATAATCAAATCAAATTCAATATCCTTACTCCAAAGAAATAAATGCTTTTTACCTATCTTATGTTCTGTTGTATATGTTTTTTCATTTCTTTTTTCAATAAAAGAAATATTTATACTTGGTTCTTTCTCAAATATAAATTCAAGATCAATTGATGTTGTAAATTTCTTTGTATCATTGATACTGCATTTATATCGATCATTAAAATATACATTTTCACCTTTATACTTGAGTTCGTATAAAGAAGATGAAACAACACTTGATTTAGATGCACGAATGAATTCAGTTTGGTTATTAGAATTAGTATTGACGAATTTCCCATCTTCAATACAAGCATCAATTAGTTTAAGCAGTTTTTCTTTCATAATTTATTCCTCCTCATCTAATGCAGCATCAACACTCATACTTGTTTGTCGGTAATTATCAATGCTTATGGTTGCATAGGGTTCTTTTTCTGCAATGTCTTCAGCAATCATCATAAGTACATCACTAATAGCAGTACCTAGATTATCCAGTTCCTCATTTGAGATGAAGATTCCGTTATCTTCAAAAATCTTTTTAGCACGTTCTTTCTTGGTCATTTCACATTATTTTTGATTTGCCATTTAACCTTTTTAGGATCAAGATACTTAGGGAAATTATTTGTAATAAGATTTACAATATCTTGACTTACCGAGTCACTGATTTTAATATTTATCACTTCAATTTCAACTAGGTTGTCATAGATTTCAACAGCACGTATCTTTGCATAGATATCATAGGTTAATCCATGATTATTATCATTAAGCGTATCAAATGAAGCTACGTTATGATATATACCTAAGTCACCTATTGTTATAGCATGTCGTTTTTTGAATCGTCTTTTCCACCATTCAAGAAATGGCACTTCTCCACTATGTGGTTGCATATTAGTTATTAGATTAATCGTTTCGAGTGATGATGGCAAAAGCAATAATACAACCTATCATCACCAGTTCAATAATTGCAAAGCATGGCTCTAAATACTCCATTATTTTTGCTTTATATAAGGAAGAAATTTAGCATAGAATAAACATACCGCTAGTCTAACTGGTATAATTGATGTATCGTGTCCACTAATTAGTGAAACGAGATATACACCAATAGTAATAACTGTAAAATGAATACAGAAGTTTAACCAATATTCTTTAGTTCTCATTGTAATGTATCTTTTTGTAATTTATGGATTGGATTGTTGCAGTTTCCTTTATGGGTACACCAGTCACAATTACTTCCATGTAAATAACCGATATATTGGCATCCATCAATAGTGTATTCTTCTATTGTAAGACCAGTTCCATTACGAGCATAAATAACGCTTGTTGGGGTTGATTTAAGATTTGATTCAGTACATGATACCAAAACTAAAGCTGAGAGGAAGATAAATAAAAGTTTTTTCATAGCACAAAGGTAAGTAATTAAATTGAGATAAACAAATTAAATTTCAAATAAAACCTTATCTTCAATGATCTTATGTTTAATCTTGTTCATTGGGTTGTCATCAATTTCACGATCAAAATTAATCAGGAGTCTCAGACATTCAAGGTCATCCCAAGCTAATGATTTGATTGGTGTATTAAACTTGATACCATCATCAGTGCTAGTTATGGACATGATAAACTCACCTGGCTGATGCCAGTTAGCAGATTTAGAGCGATAAATTGAGTATTTGGTATTGTCTTTTTTGGTCTTCTTAACCACAATATTATACTCATGTTCTCCTTCATGGTCAATGACCATATACGTCTTTGTCATATTAATTTTTTAACAGTGTTTCAAGATTGGTAAAATCGACATCACGATCTCCTTGTTTCTTGTAATAAGGATAACTACCAATGTCTTCTGATGTACGTGTATTAACTACGTCAATAGATGATCCACTGATCTTACCTTTGCTGATTGAGATATCAGCTTTGTTTTTAAGGATCGTTTCTAAGTCCCCATCTAGTGTTTGATTTTTCATAATCGACTTGGCTTTAGTTATTAATTTAAATACCTAGTCACATTGGCTGATGTAGTAATTACTACTACTGGTGACACAAAGGTAGATATTATTTCTGATATAACCTAATTATTTTAAATTATTTTCATATTTGACCTTTTTCGTTTTTAGTTTATATTTATAATAAACTTAGATTATGACTAACAAACAAGAATATCAAAAAATGTGGCGTGAAGCCAATAAAGAACGAATTAAAATATGGCGTAAGACTAATAAGGCTAAAATAAAGAAAGTTACAAAAAAATATTATAACAAAAACAAAGAAAAAATATTAAACTATGGTAAAAAATATAATATTGATAATAGAGTAATTTTGAAAAACCAAAAGAAAGAATACAGAGCTAAAAATAAAACAAAAATTTCTAAATATAATAAGACTTATCTTAAATCATATCTTAAAAGTTATGAAAAAAAACGTATGTTATCCGACCCTTTGTTTAAACTTAAGAAAAATTTAAGAACAATGATTTGTAATTCACTAAAACAAAAAGGTTATCTAAAAATTAGTAAAACAAATGAAATATTAGGGTGTTCTTTCGAGGAATTTAAATTACATCTTGAATCTAAGTTTGAATCATGGATGACATGGAATAATCATGGTTTATATAATGGAGAGTTAAATTATGGATGGGATATTGACCATATTAAACCACTAATTAGTGCCACTTGTGAAAATGATCTCATTCAACTTAATCATTACACAAACCTACAACCTTTGTGTAGTTATACAAATCGATATATTAAAAAAAATAATTAGTTAGTTAGTAATGACTTTCCTAGATCGCATGGCTATTGGTTGCGAACAAAGGTAAGTAAAAGATTTCAATCTACCAAATTTATTATATGATACCACAGTGTTTAAATAATTGTACCACAGCAAATGCAATACAAAAGATAGGTACTACTTTGCCAAGCAATTTTAAGATTAGTTCTAAAAAATCATTTGGTGCTGTAATCTTCATAAAAAAGATCACAATTGCTATCAGGATAACCGATAGATGATAAATTACATTTGCTGTTTCCATGTTATAGATGTATTGTTTCTTTTTTCAATGATTTACAGTATTCACATTCTTTCACATGAGCATATCCCACTAGCTTATCGTCTGACTTTCGCATGATTTCATAACGTTGTATTACTTTCCATGAGTGAGGGCAAGCAGTTAAGTACCAAATCAGCCATATTGCAAATGCAATGATACCAAGTATAATTAAGATTTGTTCCATGTTTATTTCCTTTTACTTGCTAAAAATTCCATAAAGAGATTGATTCTAGCCAAGTCTTTATCAATATGATTAAGGTCTTGTTTATTGATTGCTTGGTTTTTTTCATACCATTCACTACTACCAAATGTTTCTCTTAAATACTCAGAGTAAACGCAAATTATATGTTGGATCATTTCTACATTTGGTAGATCAATAACTTTTTCTTTAAAATATTTTTCAAGATAACCACTATTATAATTATCGGCTACTTGTTTTGTAAGATGTTGGTTTTTTCGTTCTGAGAGGATATATTTGGCTGTTATACTTTTTAAATCACTTGCATCAACCAATTGATATTTTTCATCTGTAACAAATGGTAAATTGATTTGAGAGTTGGGTACACGATAAAATACGTTACCTTCTTCATCAACCATTACTTGTAAGACCCAATTACCACTATAAGCGAGTTGATTCTTCATTTGTTTCATTTTATTTTTTTTGTTTTACCGTATTTCCAAATCTTATTACACCATTCTTTAAAACCGTAATCTATTTCAGTGCTAGCATAAGGTTCCATATCTCCAAAATTTTCATACTTGATAATACCTGATACCGATTTTCGACCACCTTCAAAAGCGTTCTTCAAATCTTCTTCGGTATATTTCTTATCAGTGGTATTTTCCATTTTAATTGTAGAGTATTTTACCAACCCATTTTCGATTTACAATGATGTCAGCGTTGTTTTCGCCTGTGGTGTAACCTTTCCTTACCAATTCATTTATTTCAGCTCTAAAGCTAACCGTTGGATGATATGGCAATTGTATTCCACCAAATCTACGATTCAATTCAGCACGTATCGGATGCAAGTCTCCCATATTCAATACAAGATTAAAATAATGGAGAATATTTGATAAATGTTGGTGAGATAACTCAGACACTTTTATTCGTGTTCCATACCAAGTTCCCCAAATAGTTTCGTTTGTCATATTAATCTATTTTAACTTCAAAATCAATGTCACATGGCTGATCCAATATTAAATAACCAAGACGATTAACATGATGCATACCACTTGAGTAATACATTGTTGGTATTAAAAACCCTTCTTCATCTTCTTCCTCGCCTTCACCTTCAATGATGGTAACAACACGATGTTCCTTAGCCATTTCGATAACAAAATCCAGTTCTTCACCATAGGTTTCAAACATCTTTCCACTAAAGGAAGCGTTATTATCTAAGTGATTGGTAATAGTGTTAAATTTCTCGTAAAATTCGTATTCAGTTAAATTTACTATTTTGTTATCCATAAGACAAAGGTAAACAATTTATTTCAAAATAACAAATTAATCTAATCTTTTTGTTGCACCATTTGAGTCTGTTACTATCATGTATGGCTTACCACCATTAATTGTTAAGTTTGACTTGGTGTCACTGGCTTTATTTCCACGTTTCGTTTTCAATACCAACTCATCATTTTCGTCAAATACAGTAAAAACTAATGGTAACAATGGATTAAAGACATATTTAAATCGATCTTCTTTAAAATAGATATTTCTATCAGATTTACCGATTTTGATTGAGGTCTCCTTGTTATAATCAATGTTCAATTCACCTTTACCATTTTTTTTGAGACCATAAACAGCAAATGATGGCTTCTCTCCTTTTTCATCTTCCCAACTAAAATTAACATCCCACATTACACCATTTTTATCAGTGATTGTATTCCAACTATCTTGGATATCACCTTCTTTAAGGTCTACAGTAAACTCTTCATTCAAGTATTTAAACTTAATGATCTTAGTTTCACAATTAAGTATTGCTGTATTATTTTTCATGGCTGTTTAGTTTATTAGTGTGAAGCAAAGGTAAGTAAAACTTTTCAATCCACCAAATTTATCGTGGAGAAAAACGCTTATCATCAACAAATAAAATTACATCATGCTTATTATTTTCTTTATCACTCCCTTCAGGTAAATGATAAATCATCACATTCAATCCTTTTTCAAATATACTCTGTGCTATTTCAAATACCTTATCATAAGGGATATAGGAGTTATGATCATAACCAGTAATTGATTTAAAATCTTGCCCTGCAAAATTATAAATACTGGCTTTTTTATCAGCACATGCAATAACTTTATTCTTCGGTTCATATAAACCAATAATCTTATCCACAGCAAATCCAACACTCTGTGGATTGACTAGTACCAGTGTTTCCCGTATAGCTTTTTCTATTGCTTTTCTCATGATGTTATTTCTCCTTTACAATGTGGACATAAGCAAATGGTTAAAACTTTTCCAGTCTCTTGTTTCCTAGCAATCAATCTTTCAGGTGGTAATCCACAATTCAACAAATGTGGCGACTTCTCATATCTTCCATGTAACATTCTAACAAGACCTGTTTTCTCATCCTTATCAATTCGATCAACAGTAAATTTATCATCTGCTATGATTTTGGTAAAGTATGTCTCACCAACTTCAAATGGTAAATCAACAGTTTCAGGTTTAGTATTACAAATGAGTTTCATCAGTTCAATCCAAATACTTGGACACCTTTAAGATTGGTGGATTTTTCAAAATTGATTCGCTTTTCAAAACACTTTGTTTCATGAGCCATCAATGCTTCTTCAACAGTTTTGATATTGCGATTCAAAAAACCTAGTTGTTGTTCTAGGGTAATAACTTCCAGTATCTTCTTATCAAAATCAACTGGCATCACCATTAAATCCTTCTTGCATGATTCTAATTCAGCTTTAATTTCACGTAACTCATTAATAAACTGCCACGTTTGTGAGTGGTTTAGGTTATTAAACACATCAGCTAAATTCAATAGGGTTGGATTAATTTTCATGGGATAAAGGTAAACAAAATATCTGAGATAACCAAATATTAAAACTCTTCTGATACAAATTCCATTTCAATATCCAAATAATCTTTGCAGATTTCTTCTGCATCAATTCCGATCACTTCATCTTCAACATAGTAATAAATGGATTGATCAATTGCTTCTTCAGCATCACCAAGTGTTCCTTCATATTCATCATTGATCCCAATTGCTTCTGATAGTGATTCACTTGCAATTGTAATTGTATGTTCAACACCTTCCATTATAACATTAAAAGTACGGACAGGATACTCTTTACCATTATACTTGATGCTGTCAGTTTGACGAGCAATAAAAATGTCTTCACCAGTTGGTGTTTCAGCAAGTGCAATCCAACTCATGTCAAATAGATGAGAGGCAATCAAGCCTTTTTCAGTTGCTACTTTGTGGATAGTATCAATGTTGATACCTGTACGGATATCCTTAAGGATATCACTGTTGTTGTCGTGGAGTACGATTATCATGGCTATTGGTTTTTTGGTATGGTGTAAAGGTAATAAAAAGAAATGAGACTACCAAATAAATAACTAGATTTATTCTATTTTAATCCATTCAAGATGCCAATATTCAGCATCAGGATGTGCAACAAATATTGGATAGCTTCTTGTTCTTCCTTCTTTTTTCAATCGTTTTAATTCTCGTTTTAAACCAATAATACCTTCTCTATTTCCCATAATCAATTCTTTTTTATTTATTCTATGTTTAAGGTCTTCTATTGTTATTGGATTATGTTCAGTGCTTCGCATTTTAATTATATTTAGTTTCCAAACTCTTTTTGCAAGCTATCAAAATGTGCATCTCGTGCTTCTTTGGTTGGATAATTGCCAATAGCATCACGATCTTCTTGTTCTTTTTGATCCTTCTTTTGCGCTTCAACATTTTCAATATTGGACTCAACCCACCCCTTATGCTTTTTAGTTACACTCACACCTACACTAAATCCAATCAATCCAATGATAAAGATAATCACAGCAAACCCAATCAATCGTTTAGTAAGCTGTCCATTCAAATTAGTTCGCTCTGTTGTTGTCAAGTACTGAGCATCTAACTCATTGATATCCTTAACTGGTGAGTTGATGATACCATAGATGGTTCCTCCAAACAAGATCAAGATAAGACTAATCAGTAATGATGCAGTATTAATACTGACTAGTAAATTGATTGTAGGTTCAGTAAAAAAGATATTGATCGCTGATATTGTGATCCAACCATTGTGGCAATCCAACAAAAAATAACCACTGATTAATGCTGAGAGGATAAATCCCATATTAAGCCTACCATTAAAGGCTAAAAGGCTAAACAATAATATAACTGGGGATGCAATTGATGATGTGATGAGACCGACCACCAATCCAACCAACAAACCAGTTGTTTGCATATTGGAGATAGTGTTAAAATCCCATTGGGCAACACTAAAACTACTACCATCACTGTTTCTCCCTTTGAGTATGCTTCTTGGTGTAATATTCATGATTAGTGTTTTTGATTATGATCCAAAGGTAAACAAAAAAAACGAAACCACCAAATTACTGGTGGTTTTATTTTATTATTTTTTAGCACCAAAAAATTCATTGGATGCATTAATCACCCACATTGGTACATCTTCCCAATCACTATCCAATTCTTCTGCTCTTTTTCGCAAAAACTTCTCAAGTGGAGTAGCATTAACTTGTTCCACATTTAGTGTCGATAAACACTGTTCGACTACTAAATTCCATGTACCACTTGGATCAGATTCTTGCTCTGATGGATACATTTCAAGTACTTCATTGATTTGGGCTTCAGTTGGTTTATAACCTAATTGGTTCGCAACTTGTAATACATCTTCTCTAGATATTTTTGTCATGGCTATTGGTTTTTGGTATGATGTAAAGGTAGATATTATAATTGATAAATGCAAATTATAGATCAATTATTTTCCAGTATTTTTTATTGCGTTTTAAGGTAAATTTAGCAGGGGATTCATCCCAATCCAAAAATTTTTGGATTCCTTTTTTCACATCACCTTCACTAAATTCAAGATTAATTTTAACCTTGTCATACATTTCTCCACTTACAACGTCAGCTTTTGCATATTCACTCACCAATTGAGCATATACTTCCTCAGATCGATCACCATCAATATCAAAACTTGATTGACATTTAGGGCAAGTGCAATGCTTACCAAGAGCATCTGTGTGAGTATTTAATTTGGTTGAGATAAAATCAAACCCACAATTAAGGCAAACTACTTCAGCTCCATCAAATTCAGGATCATAAGGACACTCAGTATCATCTTCAATTGAGGTAATATTTTCACCAACTTCTCGGTTATCTAAGCTTGCTTGTAATTTTGGATATGTAGCTTCGATGATTTGATCTTCTGTTGCCTCACTATCAATGATGATTCTCACCATTAAAGATACTTCAACAAGTTTTGCAATTTTTGTCATGGCTGTTTGGTTTTATGTAACTGATTAGGTTACTGGTTAAGGCAAAGGTAGAAAAAAAAAGTCGATCTACCAAATTATAGACCGACTTTTTTAAAATTATTTTTTTTACTTTTTGATCTTCACAATCCATTCAACTGACATCTCACCAAAGTTGACCAATTTAGTATCAACATTGTGGAGACACAACAGTTTTTTGTATGCGTCAAGATACTTTGGTTTCAAATCACTTACACCCCAACCAGTAGTACTGACGTTTGCTTTGTGATGACTACGGTTTGTTGTAAATACAACAACACTCTTATCACCATTCTTAGTTGCAGTCTTGATAACGGCTAGCATTTTATCCAGTTCTTTATTGCCACTGGATTTTACAGAAGTAGTCTTTGCTACTGCCTTTTTGGTAGCCACTTTTTTAGAATTTGCTTTTTTAATCGTTTTTGCCATTTTAGTTTTTATTAATGAATATCTATTGCCTAACAAAGGTAAGGAAAAAATACCATACATCCAAATTTATCTTATTTTTTCTTAAGTATCATTTTTAACTTGTTCTTCACCAGTGTAATGGTTGATCGAATTTCACGATAATCTTCATCTGTGAGCGTGTTTTTATCAGTAAGCATATCTTTTATCAATCTAGCATTTAAGTTCACGTAAACGTTCTTTAAATCGTTTAGGGCTAATGCTGTTATCTGAGCATTGGTTGGTTTACCACCTTGCTTCTGAATATCTTTTTGAATTAAAGCTTTTCCATATCTTCTTGGTAAAACTTTTTCTTTTTTTGTTGTCTTATTAATTTGAACTTCTTCAATGATTACTGGAATATCATCTAGAACTTTAATCGTTTTACCAATGGATTGTGCTAGATTGGTATACTTGTTTATAAGATCGGTTTTAGTTAATATTACCTTATCAAATAAAGTTCTCATTAGTGATTTTGTATTATCACTTAGTTTATTTTCCTTTGCTAGAGTTCTTAAGACATTGAAAGATAGGTTTATCTCTTCTTTGAAGATGGTAGATAAATCTTCATCTTTCTCAATAACACCTAAAGTAATAAGTTCATCATACTCTAGTTCTTTCAATTTTTTTACTTCTGTCGCCATATTTACAAATCTACGAAAATGTTTCAATAACACCAAGTGATTTTTATCTTAATATATTTGGTTAAGTCAAAATGATTCATTACCTTTACTTCAATAATCAAACCTGTGGTCTAACCAACTACATTGAAGCCATGCGACCCAACCACTGTTAAAGTGTTGGGCTTTCGTTATTATTTTCATCTCAAAAAAAGATGTTAATAACTTTTGAATAAAATATCGGAAAAAATTTGGAAAATAAAATTTTTTTATTTATCTTCCCAGATTTTTGCATAAATGGAAATCCCCAACACTAGTCGGGGATTTGGGAGTTATTGTTTTTTAACGTTTAGATAAGCTGCTGGGTTATTCAATACCTTGATAACAGCTGCTAGCTCCTTGTCATCGAACATATAGGTGCCACCTTCATCGTTGGTGTCCTTACGAACTTTTTTGCTAAACAAAGACCTATCAGTAGCGTCTTTTGGATTTCCCAACCCAGCAGCTGCCATAACCTGGCTTTGTTTCAACATTGTATCTTGAAGTTTCGTCTGAACTTCAGAATACTCTTTGTCATAATCTCTCTCATTTCTCTGTGCAGATGGCTCTTTTGGGGCCTTTTCTTGTATTGGGATCGAAAGTGATTCACGTAGTTTCTTTTTGATGTCGTTCTTGTTCATAACCTATTGGTTTCCTAATAAATATCCTAAAAAAGCCAAAAATCAGCTTTTATGTACACAAATGTGTACATGAATCACTTGTTGTTCAGATACCTCTTTCATAATATGCTTCTTCCTCACTAATAAAAGTATTTACTTCAACTGGAGATAGCCGTATTGCTCTCCCTGTTTCTATAAATATTTTTGTTTGTATATCTACAATTCTATTGTTTAATTCAATTTCTTTTTGTTCAGCCCATTCAACATAGATACGTTCTATTTCTGACTTATCTAATTCAAATATTGATTCTAGTGATGATAATACATCAAGTGATCTAACTTCACATTTTTGAATGCGATCAAACAAGAAATATGAAACGTATGTTGAAAGAGTTATACGATAGTTTTTATCTAAGTATTTAACTACAATGTCTTTCATCACTTAACATAATAATCATTAAACTGCTTATCAATCCACTCATTATAAATTGATAGAGTATCCTCTTCTGTAATATTGAAGATGAGTTGTAGACTAGCAAATAGTGTTTTAATACCAACTGGTTCTCTATTAAAACGATCAATTAACGTATATGAAACAGTTGAAAGAGGGACATAATAATTTTTATCCAAATATCTTATAACTATTGTTTTCATTTGAACAATAGGATTTAAAACGCATTGAATATCTTCAATGACATAAAAATTAAAAGTCCTAGAACAATAAACTTAAGCCATCTCCAGTTTTTTGTAATAAGATAAATCATATAAAGTTTTAAGTCACCTCTATTCATAATTAAGAATTTCTAATATTAGAATGGAGAAGTCTTTTTTTCAATTTCAATAAATTCTTCTCTCTTATTTGACGAATCATTTCACGTGTTACGCCAATTTCATCACCTAGGTCTTTTAATGATCTTGGAATATTGCCATCCAATCCATACAAAGCAATCATGATGTATTTATCTCTTGGTTTAAGAGCATCTAACATCTTGGCCACTTCAGATTTAATACTAGATTCCATCACACCATGATCAGTAGCTTTAAATGTTGTATCATCTGAAAGTGTATCACCTAAACAAGTGCTATTGCCATTATCATTGCTGATTTCTCGATCCAATGAGTCAACACTATATCCATTCAACACATCCAAGAATTCAAATTCATCACTTAATTTTTTATATGGTGATTCATCAGATGCTAATCCAAGCTCTTCTCCATACACATCAATGATTTCTTGAATATCAACATTACGACCTAGCTTTTGTTCTAGTTCATTGATCTTTTTATCAAGCTTGTTTAAGCTGTTAATTTTATTGGATGGAAGACGGACCAAACGGCCATTTTTAGCCAAGTATTCTAAAATGATCTTTCTTATCCACCATACAGCATAAGAAATGAATTTATATCCAGTAGCTGGATCAAATCGTTTAGAGGCAATGATTAAGCCAATGTTACCTTCATTTACTAAGTCTTCCAATGGATTTAATGAAGTAGCATATTGTTTAGCTACTGATACAACAAAGCGTAGATTTCTTTGGACCAATTCATCCATCGCTTTTTTATCACCACGACTAGCTTTTTCTGCACAAATCATTTCTTCTTTTGGAGTAAAAATCGCAATCTCTGAAATATCCTTAAGATATTGATTGAAGGAAACCGTCTCTCTATTCGTAACTCTGTTGGTGATGACTAACTGCTTCATAAATTGGTATTAGGTGGGTATTATTGAAAGGGGTGTCTGCGAAGATACTACTTAATTGTTATTGATGCAAGTAAAATTTTAGGTATATAATGGTATATCTTTTGATACCTTAACTGCTTCATCTAATTTTAATGTTGTTCCACAATGAAGATATAAAATTACACCTTGAAATACAGAAGCATCTTTTCTTTCAACACGATAAACCATTTTAGTCATGTGTTGTTTAAAAGAACCAGTAAATTCTGATAATGCTTTTTCTGATAATTTTACATGATCACCTTCTTCTATTTTTTCTAACATTAGTTGTTGGGTTATATGTTTCCTTCTAATTCTCGTTTAAGGTCCTTATCCTTTAACGAAGTCCGTTTATCGTATAGGTTTTTGCCTCTAGCAAGACCAATTTCCAGTTTAATAAAACCAGTGGGAGATAAGATAATCTCTAAAGGTACAATAGTCAAGCCCTTTTGTGACATTTTTTCCTCTAATTTAATTATTTCTTTTTTCTTAAGAAGAAGCTTTCTATCTCTAGTCGGCACATGATTGTTGTGTGTTCCACCTTCTTTATGCTCAGTAACATGCATTCCCTTAATGAATATTTCACCATCTGTAATAAAACAATAAGCTTCAGATATTGAAACCTTGCTATCTTTTATAGATTTAACTTCTGATCCTTGTAATTTAATTCCAGCAATATATCTCTCTAGAATTGAGTATTCAAAAGTCGCTTTTTTATTCTTAACTAATGATTTCATTATTTTTTATTTTTAACCCTAAAGCTTCTAATCCCTTATCATGACAATCTTTAACTTTTTTCATTCCATATTTAGTAGCAATAGATTCAAGTGCTTTTGCATGATAAGCTTCTTCTGGTTCAATTATTTTAAATAATTCTTTTAAATCTTCTGGTGTATTTTGGTCCTTAATGATTACTCTCATACGTTTGAGAGAAAGTCCTTCAGCATAAGCTCCAATTGCTGCTGCTGTTTGCATATCACATACACAAGGAAGAGTGTTTCTCCAATATCTTCCATTGTTAGAAGATTTTTCATATAATGTAATATTACGCTTTTTTAGTATTTCGTCAACTAAGATAGCGTGATGTCTTTCTTGTTCTGCAATCAACATGAAAATCTTATAACTTTCTTTATCATTATAACAATAATCAATTCCAAAAGATGTAAATCTAAATTCAGCATCTTTTTCATTATTATATAATGCTACAAGCCAATGCTCTAATTTTTCTTTATCATTAAGACATTTTGTCCACCATGATTCAGTTATTTTTTTCATTTTTAGCGATGTTTAAATATGAAATCACAATCCTCACACATAAATGGGCTATCTCCATAATCAACCAAAACAATTTTACCATCTAGTTTACCAAAATTTTGAATCTTGTTATCTAGTGGTAATGCTTTAAATTCATTTGCAAATGCTTCTTTGTTATACTCCTCAATACTTAATGATTCAGCCCTCTTCATAATTATTACCACACTAAGTGGTAATCTAAATAACACAGGACATAATTTATCTTTTTGATGGGAATGCTTATACCAATAAACTTCATCGATGTTACTAAGAATTCCCCTAAGAAAAGACTTCCAACGATAACCAGAATTTGAATGCCAGAATCTAGCTATTTTAATAGCGTATGGACCAATAAGAATAACGCTTCGACATGTTCCCTTCTTGATTTGTAATCCCATTATTTATGATGTATACCAATCCCACATGATAGCCTTATCTAATGCTTTTACTTGCTTGGTTAATACATCCAAGCTATCAATTAAATCTGTTCCATTGTTGAAAATGATATAATCAGATGCAGCTATTTTTTTGTCTTCTGGCCATTGATTACGAAGCTTGCCTTCAACATCTTCTAGTGTTGAATTATCACGAGTCATAGCCCTTTTAATTCTGGTATCTGTGTCAGCTGTAACTGTTATGATAATATCAAAACCATCATTAGCTCCAGTTTCAAATAAGATTGCTGATTCAAGAATTACATATCGTTTATGTTTATTCTCAATACAGAATTCTTCAAAACGTGCTTTGATGTAAGGTGTTATTACTTTATTGATTCGAATAAGCTTATCCTTATCGTTGAATATGATCTTTCTCATTTCAGCTCTATCAAGCTTTCCATCAACAAAGATATTTTCATGAATGATTTCTTGAATGGCTTTTTGAATTTCTGGATCACTCTCAGATTCTCTAGCACAAAGATCACTGTTAAATACAGGAACACCTAATTCCTTGAATAATTTAGAAACGGTGGTTTTACCAACCCCAATACCGCCTGTGAGACCAACTCTAATCATTTTAGTTTTTATTTAACGTACAAAGGTAAGAAGAATAATCTAAATAAACAAACTATTTTGCAACTCTTAGGACATTATTTTCAATGACCAAATACTCCCCACTGGTTCCAAGACAATCAATTAAAATTAAATTAGGGAATTCTTCATTCAAATCTAATCTTTTTACTGTTGTATGTCCAACAACACATGTGATTCCATCAACCATATCTTTCAATAATGATACTGGTCTAACCCAAATAGGTCCTTGTGTTACATCATTACCTGTTTGACTTAAATTATTACCCATTCTAAATTTAAACACATTTGGAGTGTATTTAAATAGGTCATTAATACCTTGAACTAATACTTCGTTTATCATAGGATTAGAATTACCTATGAATTTTTCAGCCCATGTCTTTGTTAATCCAGCATGACTAAAGAAAAACTTATCATGTAAATAGCACATTTGAACCAAGTCTTCTTTGATTACCAAATCAATCAATTCTCCAATATCATGTGCATATCCAGCACTATATCCGCTATATGTTTCACCAATATTACGAATGTAATGAAAATCATGGTTGCCAAATAATAAAATAACCTTATTTGGATTAGCTTTTTTATATGCTAAAATATCTTTAAAATTTTCAATCTGACGATTAGGACTATGACCTTGATCATGGGTATCAAAATAATCACCAATGAAGATTACCTTATCGGCATCATCTTCTTTAGCAGTTATTTCTTTCCATTTATTTCTTCCGTGGGTATCTCCAAGAGCAATTATTTTCATTTTTGTTTATGTTTTAAAATAGCAACAGATAATTTCTTATATTCCATACATTTAGGAATGAACCTACTTATTTTTTTCATAAATAATTCACAATCTTTTCTGTTAACTAATCGTATTGATTTTCTAGATACTCTAAAAATTATTGAGAATTTCTTTTTGAAATAGTTAATGATAAGTTTTCGTTCATTATCCGTAAAACTATCTACAGATAATGAAATATGACAATTATTTCCATTATAATATACACTACCATCATCTAAATACCAAAGACAAATTCCTTTATTTGTTAATTTATTTAATATTTCTGTGGTAACAATTTTATTCGGTTTATAAAATTTATCATATATTCTTTTTCGTTTACTTAATGGAATTTTAACAACTATTGTTAAATTTGTATAATATTTTTTAGTTCTAATGTCATATCTTTTTCTATTATACTCTCCATATGGATATCCCAATATATTTGCTTTCCACTTGGCATATTCTTTATTTTTTTGAGAAAAAGAAAACACATAATCTCCTTTTTCATTCTTAAAAATCCAAGAATCACCTAATAATGTTCCATATATAAGTGAATCTTTCATAGAACTACTTCTATTATGATTGGTTTATTTTGCATTACATAATTATGATTCAATACACTAGCATTTACAAATGTACCTCCATCTGGAAAATCAACACGTCCATAACCTTCATGTATATGTCCACATACATGAAGTTTTAAATTAACCAACTCACTTATCTTTTCCAATAAATAAGGACAACCAGTTATATCACCTTGCATAGTCATATCCAAATATCCCTTAACTGGTCCGTGTGTGATCAATATATTTGTATCCAAAGGAATGAGGTCCCAATGTTTACAAATCGCAGGGCCTACACGATTAAATGCCCAATTATAAAACCAAGGTTGAACTGGACTTCCCCATATCTTTATTCCATCAATCTCACATCCTGTATCATTAAGATAAATGATATTTGGATATTTAGCTAATAGTGTTTTAATATCTTCTGGTTTAGCTTGTTCAAAATAAAAATCATGATTACCAGCTATGAGTATTTTATTCTTAAATGGCAAATCATTATACCATCGTAAAAAAGCGACTACTTCATCAATATATCCACGACCAGTCATATCACCAGAATGGATGATAGTCTCAATACTTCCATCAGTATTTTCCAAATACTTATTTGGTATTTTATTGTGTTGATTGTGTGTATCACTAATGCAAATTACTTTCATAATCTTAATCAATCATTGTTGTATAATTATCCCACGCTTGTTGTGGTGTCATTTTTTTATCATAATAAACTTCTTTCCAGAACTCTATCATCCATTTACTATTTAGTGGATACTGATGTGGTGAGAATTTAAAAGCAATCATTTTTAATTCATCCATCCAATTATTAAATAGATTGAACTTTAATACCACACCTAGTGTTGGTAGTGGAAAGAAATATAGCCATTTGTTTTTTCTATCCCATAAAAATCCAATCCAAATGTCATACCAAGCAAATAAAAATTCCAGTTTCATTTATGAGAAATTTTCGCTATGTGTGTAATCAGTTGAATCTGTTGGAGCAGCATCAAATCCACCAAGACTTGCATTACCTTGAACTCCAAGATCAAGTGGTGTATCTACTTGTTGTATGGTTTGTTGATCATCATTGTTTAAAGCATCTCCAATCATTGCACCCATCATATTACCACCCATCATGGTTCCCATAAGAGTTGAATTAGTTACATAACCCCAAATCAGTGATTCAATGAATGAATCATCACCATTTGGATACTGTTGTTGAAGTTGTGAACGTTTTTCATAATATGATGAATCCTTTACTCGTTCAGTTTTAACTTCACGATGATTAAAGTAATCTCTTACATAGGTATCATCCTTTGTTATATGTAAGCCATTTGAATCTCTTTCAGTTATAGTTTTAACTGTTGGTGTGAATTCTTGAACTCGTTTCAAATACTGACGTTTAGCTATGTCACCATGCCAAATATGATACAAGTCACCTTTAGCATATCCAATTTTACCTTTTACTACATTATAAAATTGCTTGGACCAAGCATTGATCTCATCCAGATTTTCAGTAAATGATTTTTGAATGCAAGAATGATCAAAGTGACCAGCAGCTGCATGTGCAATGACATGATCAGCACCACCAACCAAAGCACGATCATACAATGGAACAGCATCTAAAACTTCACGTCTTGCACCCCATGCAAATCCGACATGACCATGCTTATCATAATTGGAATTACATGAAAGAATACCATGAGTATCAGCATGATTTGCTGAGAAGCTTCTCCACATTTTTGGATGTCTTGTTTTTGGATCACTTACATATTCATATTCATGTGTTACATCAAAGTCTGGTTCCATTTGATCTTGATCCAAATGGATACAGTATTCAAATGGTTGAACTATGTTGTTTGTCTGTAAGGATTTAACACTATCAACCAACCAATTCTTATTGGTAAAGATGACATCTGCATCAACCCAGAACACATATTTGTATTTAGGGTCCAATCGTTTAACAATAAGATTCAATAGGGTTTCTTTATGCCAGAGTAAATTTTCTGTTTTTATTGTCGTAATATGCGGATTCTCAGGCCAATTAGGTAATAATTGTGGTTGAGCACCATCAATCAAGCACTCAATAATCTCATGATTAAGATGCTTGATTGAATCATAAAACTTGTTGAATGCCTTTAAACGATAAGGATTGTTTTGCGGATTGAAGTAGCAAGAAATGATTATTGCTTCTGAATGCGTTTTGTATTTATTTCCGAATAGGAAATTGTTTTTGAAAGCGTCTATAAGTGTCATTTGATTATTTTTTACAAAGGTACAACATTAATGTGATCCATACAAGATATTTTTAACTATATCCCATCATTTTTTCTGAAGCTTCAATTACTTTATCATCATACCATTGATTAAAAAGTTTATTCAAAGCTGATTTATGCTTCAATATTTCATCATTTTCCACAATATAATTAGCTAAAAAATTGGGATTTATTTTTCCATAAACAACATGATTTACACTCCAATTTGTTTGTCCAAGTTGTACACTACATTTAGATAAAAAATCACTAAAATTAGCTGCAAAAACTTTAACTCCATTTGCAAACCAATCATCATAAACCTTATTTAAACATGGTAAATGTCCAAATATAATTCTAAGATTAACTTTTAATAAGTTAAAATCCAATTTTGAATTATAAATAACATCAATGATTATAATATCATCAGCTAATGTGACTTTATAATTTCTGTTTAAAAAGTTACTAACTAATAATTCATCACTCATCTTACTTTTTGTCTTTAGACCATGAATCCTTAAGTGTAACAGTCCGATTGAAAATCAATTTATTTGGACCTGATTCCTTATCAGCACAGAAATATCCCAAGCGAATAAATTGAAACTTATCACCAGCATTTGCATTAATCAAATCTGGTTCACCATAAGCTGTGTCGATTATCTTTAAACTATTTGGGTTAATATCTGCAAGTCCTTCTGGTTCTTCTACATTAAATAATCGATCATATAAATTTACTTGCACAGGAATTGCATGCTCAGCACTAACAAAATGAATAGTACCTTTTGCCTTAATACCACTTACATCATTTCCACTTTTACTATCAGGATAATATGTGCAATGAACTTCTGTTACATTTCCATTATCATCCTTCAAGAAGGATTCACATTTTACAATATAAGCACTTTTCAATCGTACATTTAATCCAACAGCAAGACGAAAAAAACCTTTGATTGGTTCTTCCATAAAGTCATCTCGTTCAATCCATAATTCTCGACCAAATGGAATATTTCGTTCTCCACTACCTTCCAATTCTGGATTATTTTCACTAGATAAATTTTCTGTTTTTCCTTCTTCGTAATTATCAATGATTAACTTCAAAGGATTAACAACAACCATTCTACGTGTAGCAGTTTTGTTTAATTCTTCACGAATACAAAATTCCAAAAGACTCACATCAATGATATTTTCTCTTCGAGCAACACCAACTAGATCACAGAATTTACGAATGCTATCTGATGTATATCCACGTCTCCTTAACCCACTGATTGTTGGCATACGAGGATCATCCCATCCATTAACATGTTTATCATTAACCAATTCAAGTAGTTTACGCTTACTCATTATGGTATAGTTCATATTCAAACGAGCAAACTCATATTGAGTTGATGGATAGATTTCCAGCTTATCAATAAACCAATCATAAAGAGGTCTGTGTGGTTCAAACTCTAGTGTGCAAATTGAATGTGTAATTTTTTCAATTGAATCACTTTGTCCATGAGCAAAATCATACATTGGATAAATGCACCAACGATCACCTGTACGATAATGATTTATGTGTTTGATTCGATAAAGCAATGGATCACGCATTAGCATATTTGGTGATGCCATATCAATTCTAGCTCGGAGAGTTTTTTCACCATCACCAAATTCTCTGTTTTTCATTCGAAAGAACAAGTCTAAATTTTCTGATATAGTACGATTTCTATATGGAGAATCAATACCAGCACTTGTAGGTGTTCCTTTCATTGCTGCTATTTCTTCAGCACTGGAATCATCAACATAAGCTAACCCATTAAAAATTAATTTTAATGCGTATCTAAATAAATGATCAAAATAATCACTAGTGTATGTTTCTTTGTTCCATTTAAATCCTAACCAAGTAATATCTTCTTTGATACTATTTACATAGGTTAAATCTTCAGTCGTTGGATTTGTATCATCAAAACGAAGATTTGTTTTTCCACCAAATTTTTCAGCCAAGCCAAAATTAAGTACAATGCTTTTAGCATGTCCTATGTGTAGATAGCCATTTGGTTCTGGTGGAAATCTTGTGATTAATCCTTCACCTATATTTTCTTCTGTTATGATTTCTTCTAAAAAATTCATAAATATTATTTTAAGTCACAGTTAATTAATGTTTGTTCGTGAAATTCTTCTGGTGTGTATTTCACATAACCTTCTGATTGATATAACCACATATATTTAAGTCCAGCAGCTAGAATAAGCTTAGAACACTGCCAACAACTAGGTTTCTCACTTGTAACCGCTTTCCCATCAACAACCTTTACATGAAGCATTTCACATTCACCAATACCTCCAGCTGCTTCTATAATAAAAGGAACCATTGGTAATTTCATCAGAGCTGATTGTTCAGCATGTACAGCAGTTTTAGCACAATTAGCTCTACATTTTTCACTACCATCACAAACATGTGGTAATGGTGGTGCATTCCAACCATAACTAACCAATCCTACTTTACGATTCCAAATAACTACACCACGCTGGCTTTTACATTTAGAGTTATTGGCTGAATCAACTGCCATTTTTAATGCCCATTGTTCATCAAACATAATTATAGTCTTATAAGTGTTAAATTAATATTCTTTCTTTCAACATCAACTGATTTAACTACGATCATTACTTCATCACCAAGTCTAATACGTTCACCTGTATTAATTCCTTTCACACAATAGTTACTTGTATCAGCTGTGAAGGTATCACCACCAATTTCTGATAATCTCACAAGCCCTTCGCATTTGTTTTCTAGGATTTCAACAAAGACACCATAATCAGCTACTGATGTAATGATTCCTTTGTAAACTTTTCCTACACGTTCTGACATGTAAATACACTGCATGTATTTGATTGATTCACGTTCAGCTTTTTGTGCTTTCTTTTCTCTTTCAGACAAGTATAAACATCTTCCTTCAAGTCGTTCCAATTTAGGTGTTGGTTTATTATCAAGATATCTTCCTAATAATCTATGAACCATTACATCTGGATAACGTCTGATAGGACTTGTGAAGTGTGTGTAGTCTTTAAATCCAAGACCATAATGACCAATATTTGCTGTTCGATAATCAGCTTTTTGCATTGTACGAACAACCAAGTTACTAATGATATCTTCTTCTGACGTTCCTTTAACATCAGTAAGAAGCTTATTAAGTGTAGTTGTAATTTCAACTGGGTCTTGTGTTTTGATATCGTAACCAAATTGCTTAATGAAGTCTTTAAGGTTTTCCAATTTTTCTTCATTAGGTTTATCATGGGCACGATTAACCATTGGCAATTTCTTGTCATTGATGAACTTTGCAACACGTCTATTTGCCAACAACATGTATTCTTCAATCAACTTGTTTGAATCTTTTCCAACCTTGAAAATAATTCCTGTTGGTTTATTGTTCTCATCCAATTTGAAACGAACTTCTTGTTTATCAAAAGAAATAGAACCCTTAGCTAATCGAGCTTTACGCATTCTCTTAGCTATTTGATCTAGGGTGATAATTGCATTTTTCAAATCAATTTCTTCTGCCAATGAAAAGAATGATTTTTTCACAAGTTCAGCTTCAATTATTTCTTGAGCTTCTTCATACGAATATCTATGATTTGAATTGATAACTGTTCTTCCAAACCATTCTTCAAGTACATGACCATTTTCATTAAGCTTAAATATTGCTGAGAAGCATAATTTATCTTCATGTGGTCTTAGACTACACAATCCATTTGAAAGTCGCTCTGGAAGCATAGGAACACATCTATCAACAAGATAAACGCTGGTTCCTCTCATGTATGCTTCTTTATCTAATGCAGTATCTGGACGCAAATAATGGCTTACATCGGCAATGTGAACACCAACAATATAAACTCGTTCCATTGTCTCACCATCAATAATGCTTTCAAACGATAACGCATCATCAAAGTCTTTTGCATCAACTGGATCAATGGTAAAGGTTAATACATCACGCATATCTCTACGCTTATCAATCTCTGATTGAGGGATGATATCTGAAATAGCTTCTGCTTCTGCAATCACATCACCATCAAAATCATAAGGAAGACCATATTCTTCTAGGATGCTATGTATTTCTGTTTCATGTTCACCAGCATCACCGATTACTCGAATGATCTCACCATTAGGATTTTTAGCATCATCTTTCCATTCAGTTAAACGAGCAATAACCTTTTGTCCATCCTTAGCACCAAGTATCTTGGTGATTGGAATGAAGAAATCTATTGGTAATTTATTGCTATCTGGAACAAAGAAAGCATAACGTGGTGATACTTGTATCACACCAACAAATTCTGTCCTAAATCGTTCAAGTATTACTAATACTTCACCTTCAAGTGCTCGTCCATTACCTGGTATAACCTTGATCCTAACTGTATCTAAATGTAATGCTTTATTCGTATTGTTTTTGTGGATATAAATATCCTTTGGTAAATCATTACTTACCAAGTATGCTGAGCCACTAGCATTCATTGCTATCTTCCCCTCTAAAATGTCTCCTATATTAATCATATTTTTGTTTTTATTTTATTAAATTTCTTTCATTATAACGTAATCATCTCCATCTTCAAAATCATCTCCATCAATATTTTTCAATCCATTTGATTTACAGTATTCAGATACTGTTCCAATAATTGTAAACCCTTCTCTTTTGTAAAAAGATAATGGAGCACCACCTTTATCAACATAAGATAATATTTTACTACAACCAAAATCTTTAGCTTTTTCATATAAATGCATCATGATTTGCTTGCCAAATCCCATATTTCTTAATTCTGGTATTACACCAAGCCATCCAAGCCAAAGTTCATTTGTATCTTTAGCTTCATTCAGTGTATATAATCCACAAATACCAATTGGTTTATTACCTAATTTCACCAGCCATACTTCCCATAGTCTATCTGTTTTGCCATGAGTAGAAGGAATTACTTTACACCATACCAATGATGTTTGATAAAATACTAAATCGAAATCTTCAACTAAAGGTTTTAATATGGGACCAAACTCATAAATGTTTCGTGTTTGATTGAATGAGAGCTTATCATCAAGTATTAATTGCATGATAGTAAATTCTTCATCTTCATAGATTAGATGTTTGACAATCTTCCAACCATATTTATCATGATATTTTGCAGCATCCAATGTATCCAGATAAATTATTTGATATCCTTTGGATAAGGCCCAATCAAATCTTAATTTTGACATTATTCTTCCATATCCATTACCACGATATTCTGGTTCTATCCATAATAATGTATTATATGGTGAAATATCCATTCCATCTTCATCTCTTACTGTGTCAAATACCCCAGTACCAATTGGTTTATCACCATCTAATGCTATAAAACAAATAGAGTCTTTATCATGAATCAACCATCTGTCAAATTCTGAATTTGCTTCTTCCAATGATATACCCCATCTTTTTAAAATGATAGATATAACATATCCTCGATAAAATTCAATTGCTTGTATTGTTTTGAAATTTGAATTGATCATATTAACACATATTTTCTATTTCATCTTCAAATAAGAAGACTTGTTCTTTGAACCACATAATATTTTTCCAATTATTACCTCTATTAGTGGTAAAATTTTCAATTAATTTATAAACTCGTTGTCTTTGATAAAAACCAGAATTTGCAACTCCATCTGGATAGCCTAAAGCAATCTCTTCTTCTGTCCAAGACTCACTCATATTAGGTTCTTCTTGTTTAGTATTGAAGATATCTGGATGCCAATAATCCATATAACATGTTGCATAATCAATCTCACGAAGCATTCGATTATTCAAATCTTCAACGTTATCTGGTAAATGCTTATAGATTTCTGGATCATCTAGATCAACTTTTTCCCTACTAAAGCTTTCAGTGTGTTCTCTCATTTATTTTAATGTATTTGGGTATTCCATTTTCAGTGCTTCTAATTTTGCAACTAGAATTTTTGCAATCCAAAAATCTCTATACCATTTATTATCAGCTGGAACAACATTCCATTTTATCTTTGATTCATTGAAAATTCTCTCGTAGACTTTCATGTAATCATCCCAAAGCTTCGATTCAATCAAGTCATTGGCATTATACTTCCATTTCTTCTCAAGTGATGTTGCACGTTCTTTAAATCTAGCTACTTGTTCCTTCTTGGAAATATGGAGATAAAATTTGATAACATGTGTATTGTTATCTTCAAGCATTTCTTCAAAATTATTGATATGTTTATAACGTTTTTCAATAACTTTCTCTGGGAAGGTTTTATGAACACTAGGATAAAGAATATCTTCGTAATGTGATCTATTGAATATTTCAATATTACCCTTTGAAGGCATGAGATTATGAATACGCCATAAGTAATCTTTTGATGCTTCAAAATCATTTGGAGCCTTGAATGAATGGACATTTACTGCCATTGGATATAACCCATGATAAAGCTTATCAACTGTACTATCTTTACCAGCTGCATCAACACCTTGTAACACAATTAGAATTGAATGTTTAGATTCAGCTCTCATTGTTTTATGAAGTTGTTCCAGCTTGATGTAAAGCTTTGCTGTCTCAGCCTTAATAGTTTCTTTATCAAGTGCTTTTGGTGCTTTTGTGGAAATCTTATTTAGCATTTTATAATTTTTTATACCCATCATTAAATAAATTGATAGCCAGTTCAGTTGTTAATTCAATAGTAATCATTTTAATTTGGGATTCAAATTCTGGTACTGGTTCATATTCTTTTATTTCAATGTATGATTTATATATAAGTTTTAATTTAGGGTTAGCCTTATCTGTCATTACAAATAAATGAACAATAATATTATCTGGTTTTACATGGTTAGATTCATTTGGTGAATTCCCAAAAAGACCATTTAATTGATTATAAGAGTGAATGCTTGTTGATCCACTCATGAATGACATTTTATTATTATCTCTATCACCTTTGGATGCATTTACTACTTTATCCCAAACTTGTCCATCAAACAATTCCATTGCAATCATCATAGCATCTAATTCAGTATAGCTTGCTAATTTGAAATAATCAAATGCTTCCCAAAAACAAGAGAATTTCCTACGTTCATGAATTGCTAATATCGTTTCGTTAACTTTTTTGGTCATACTAAAAAACTCTCCAATAAATTTTTGTAATTTTCTTCATCATTTTTTATCACACCAAATAAACGAGCAGCTATTGGTCTATAATTGTTTCGTTTATCCTCTTTAAATAATTCTTGGGTCCATATTGATGGAAATGTTTCTTTATTAAACCATAAATAAAGCAATGACGCATATCTATCAGCTATTATTTCTTCGCCAACGACATGCTCAAAAAAGGTTTCAAAATTTTCAGCTGATAATGCTTTGATTAAAGCTTCTTTACCCATCTTCTGTATGCGTTTATAATGGGCAATCTCGTGTAAAATAACATAGAATATTATACTATCATTATAGCGATTCAATTCCTCAGAATTAATGAATAGACCATACATTGTTGCAACACCAAGAGTATTGAATTTAATCTTTCTGTCTTTAAAATCAATCCCTGAAGCTTCCATAAATTCAAGTAACTTCTTGAAATTATGCCTTCCATTCTTTTTTGTCAATGCTATTTTCAAGGATTTATCAATCATCATACAAAGGTACAAATAAAAAAGCAATTATCCAAATGTAATCCTTTGATGAAATTAAAGAATAACCACGGTTATTTGCCGTGGTTATCACTTAGTACAAAATTGATTTTAAAATCAGTGAGTCTCCCACTTAGACATTTCTCTTTGCCCCAAGCTTCAAACACTGGGATATGTTCTAAACGATCATCCCACATTTCAACACTAGTAACTGATTGATGTTCGTCCAATAGCTTGTTAAGTGTTTTAACCTTAGCTATTTCAGTTGCACCACCTTTGTTAAAATGATGACCATCAAAGGTCAAGCCTTTAATTTCAAGGATATCCCTAACATGATCAGCCAAGTGTTGTAGACGACCAGTCAACATAATAACACCTGTTTCAGGTAATGCTCGTTCTTTCTCGTAATCTGCAATGACAAGTGGATTGGATGGCATATCAAAGATTCTATGATCAAGTGATTCCTCTCGACCCCACCAACCTTTATGTGGCCATTCTTTGCCAGTCTTTTTCTGAAAGTGCAGCTTTCCCGTCTCAGGCAATGGTGTATTAATAAGCGTTCCATCAAAGTCGAAGATGGCCAATTTAGTTATTTTTCTTGTATTTCCAAAGGTATCCATAAGCTGTTTTTGATTTTTTTGTTAAATTCATACTAATATTTTTTCTAGAAAAACCTAATTCTTCCTCCACATCTTTAGCACTTTTCCATTCTTTAATTTGTTCACCATCTAAATTATATTGAATTATGGGTTTTTTAATACTTTCAGCGTTATTACTAATCCAAATTTCATTTTTTATTATTTTTCTTCCTTTAGATTTTTCACAAGCTAATTTATGTGCTGATGTGCTACCTGTTTTTTTTCTAGTTTCTGAAATTAATTTTTTTGTTTCTTCAGTGTGTTTTTTATAAACCTTTGTTTTATTATAAGCTATTATTTTCTTACGATGTTCATCACTTATTTTTCTACCAAATCCACCATCACCACCTAAAGTTAAATTAATACCATTTTCATTACTCCCATGAAATGAATTGAAAAATCCAATATAAAAAATTTCTAACTCATTTAATTCGATTAATGTATTTTCGCCTTCATATATTATTTCAAATGTATGACCACTAAAACCATGCTTTGATAATGAATTAAATAAAAGTGGTTGTTTTTTACATTTTAATCGTCTATAATAATCAATCCTAAGAGTTAAGTTAGTTGTTTTTCCAATATAAATTCGACCAGTTGGTGATGTTATTTTGTAAATGTATCCATATTTCTTTTCCATAAACGAGTTTATTATAAATATCTCGTTTTTTATCAAAATCAAAATAATGTGCCATCAAAATCAAATATCGCTAGTTTTGTAAAGGTTGTCATTTTATATGTAATTTTTTTAATATTCTTTGCATTAATGTTAATGGTGGTGGTTCCAATAAAGAACCATATATACGCTTTGTTGCACTTCCTATGAGGATTTTAGTTATTGGACCATGAGCATTTATTGCATTCTTTAATGCACCATTAATCTTTGTTGTTGTTACTACTTTTATCTTTTTTAACTGTTCAATGGTAGCTAAATTATCTTTCTCATATTCATCAACAAACATCAGTATTGCTTCAATATCAGTTGAACTAACCTTATTTTTTAAAGCTTGTTCCAGTTTATTTTGTAATTTGCCACGTCTTGTTTTAAATTTCATCTTTGACAAAGGTAGTGATTTATTTTCATTTTTCCAAATTTTTAATATAAACGATTAAACCAAGATTGTCTTGATCTTTCTTCATTTATTTGATGTATTTCTCGTTGAATTCTGTCTTCCTGTTCCTCATGTAATCTTCTGATCATGTCATTTCTATTTGGTGAAGGATTTCCAGAATATATATAATCCATGTAAACAAGTTGACCTGTTGGACCATCCATTGGTTGAACTGAAATTAAATCATTTGAAAATGTATTAGGAACAAAATTTGAAATTAATGGAAAAAAGGCTTCAATGGTTTTCCAATAAAATTCAAGATCGATATCTCCTTTTATCCAAACAGCCCAATCATTTATTATTTTCTTGACGATTTCAGCATCAAGAAAAAATATTATAGAAAGTTCATTAACTAATCTTTCTGCATATATTGGTGCTTTATGTCTTCTGGTATCACTTAATTCATAGATACCATCATTTCCTATGTCACTAATTCCAACATAGTAGTGTCTGGTGAGGTATGATCGTACAAGGTTTTCCATGTACAATCATAGCGATTTTCAATAAATATGTAAAGTTTATTTGTTACTTTTAGGCTTAAGAGTAACAAACATTTTTTTACCTTCCATTGAAGGCATTGCTTCTGGAACACCATACTCTTCTACTGATACGATAACCTTTAATAAAAGAGCTTTACCATTATCAATATAAGACATTTCACGTCCTTTGAATTGCATGCTAATCTTTACCTTATGACCTTTTTGAAGGAATTCTATCATGTGTTTGAGACGATAACTCAAATCATTTTCAGAAGTATTTGGACCAAGTTTTATCTCTTTCATTTCAAGAGTTTTATTCTTTGGCTTTTTACCCAATTCATAAATGAATTTTTCATAATTCATAATCTTACAAACTGGTGGTACAGAATGTTCATTGATTAAAACCAAATCCATTTCTTTTGATTCAGCTAATGCAATTGCAGAATCCAAGGACATGATTCCACCTTCTGTTACTCGTACTTCATTTGCTCTGATTTCTCTATTAAGCAAATGTTGTTTTTTCTTTTTGTTCATTTATTTCACTTTGTTTTTTAAGTATTCAACTAATTCATCGTAAGTCTTAACTTGATCAACACCATATTTCTTACAAACGATATCAACGTTTCCTTTTCTCCAAAATCCTTCTGGACAAAGAACAACCATCTTTTTAGTTCTAGCATATAATCCTAATTCCAATAATGAAATAGGTGATTCGGTTTCTGGATCAAAATACATAACAACAATGTCACACATTTCAAGTCCATCCAATTCCCATGTTACTTGTCCATTAAAGTTTTTGTCTGTGATCTTTTGTTTCCAGCTAGAATCCCAATCTTTTCGTCTTGGATTTAAGAAAACAAATGGTTTACTCTGCAATTCTTTTATTATTTTTTTCTGCCAGTTTTCAGCTAGGCCCATTTCAATGGAACCAGCTAGGAATACAGATGTGAATCCTTTTTCTACTTTCACCTCATTAGGTGGTTGTATTTCTATTGCTTTACTCATCAATTTAAATTTGGATTGATATCGTTATTATTTTCTTCTTCATTAATTATTTCAATATGCTCCACTTCATCGTGAAGCTCATCCAACACAGATACTTTTAAATATCCATTACCATTATCATTGTATGTTATACGAATGATATATTCACCCAAATCAATTTCTTTTTTTACCTTCATTAAATTAATGGTAATGCAGCAGCAAACATTATTTCATTCATGATAGTTGCTTCATAAGCATCTTCCAATTCAACTTGAAAATCTTGATCATAAATTTCTTTATCAAAACCATTTTTGGAATAGAACCATTTGATAAAGTGAACATCACCCATCATCTCCACATCTCTACGATATGTCTTTCCATTGTAAACAAAATACATTTCTTTCATAATTATTTGGTTGGTATTGTTAAGAAGTCAGTTTCAATTATTTCTTGAAGTAATGCTACATTTTCATAAAGATCATCACCATCTTTATCAGTGGCATTTGCCATTAAGAAAGCATGAATTTCTTCATCAGTTGGCTCTTTATGGTGATTAATAAAATAAGTATAATGATCACCACTTTCACTTGTTGTATTCAAAAGGAATTTTTTCATCTTCACTTTTGTTGCATCAAGATGAGCAGCAAGTAAAGCAGCTGCTTTGATTATGTTTTCTCTTCGACTACGTTTGAATCGTTTTTCCTTCCATTCAATATCCCAACCATTTGGAAAATAATGAACATCACCAGTTAATAAAAACATGGCATATTCTTCCAATTCATTATTTTTATAAGCTAAATCATGTTTTTCACTAAATCCTTCTTTTTCTATTTGACGATTTCGTTCTTCAGCTATTAAATCAATTCCTGTTTTCATTTATCAATTTTAATTTTTGCACTCTTGTTAGTTGTTTTATTCGATATTCTTCTTTACTAGCTTTGCTTCTATTTTCAGCTTCAAATTCTGCTACTAGAATCACTGGTCTTCTAGTACGAGTATATTTGGCACCTTTACCATCATTATGTGCTTTAACTCTTTTATTTACATCTGTTGTTATTCCAGTGTAAAGAGTCTCATCAATACATCTTACAATATAAACATACCACATTATACAAGATTAATCATTACTTGTCCATTAGGTGAAAACTCATCAGAAACATCAAAGCCATATTCAGCAACTACATTTTTTACTATTTGTTTCATTGTTGAACTATTACCAGTTACAACTTGAATGTAGGTTGATTTCTTTTGCATGTGTTCCCAAATAAATGCATCCATCAATCTAGGAACATCTTCATGCTTGATTCCGTGTAAGTCCAGCTTCATAATCAATTTTTGATGCTATTATCTTTTCAATAAAAGGTAAACAAGCTGCTTGTGTTTCATGTACAAGAGGTTTAGCTTCTTCAAGACTTACCCATTTATAATCATCCATTTCTGGAAAACCACCACGTTCAACTGGAACATTTGAATTACACTTGATCTCAAGATTATCCCAATCCATTTCAGTTAAATCATGCTCGATATAAATAAAAGGATAAATCATCTTTTTATTATGACCATAATTAACTGGTTCTAGGTAATGAACATTGAAAGATGCAACAGCCATTTGATGATTCAAATCAATGTTACTTTCTTCGAATGTTTCACGAATAGCTGCATCCATTATTCCTTCACCTTCTTCTACCTTCCCTTTAGGGATGGACCAAAAGTCTGGCTTATGATTTGTTGGATGACAAATCAATAGTTTCCTATCTCGTCTTATAATAAAAATTCCAGCTGCGATTGTCTTTGCCATATTATATTACTTCTATTTTACAAGGGATTAGTATATCTTCATTATAACGATACACAGCACATAGTCTGTGATAACCATCAGCAATGATTACTTTACCATTGACTGAATCAACAACTAATAGTATTGGTGAAAGTTTTTCTCCTTTATCAATCTTCTTGCAATTCTTTTTAACATGTGAATTGCTAACACCCAATAAAGATAAACCAGATGCTCTGAAAACGTCTTTAGCCTTAAATGTGGACATTGGAGCCTTCTTAAGTCTAGCTATGATTCCATCAACTCTAGATGGATGAATAACCAACCTTAAATATGATTTAGCAGCTGGGTAATCATGCTCTTCTGGTTTAACAAACCATTTTATCTTAACCTTCTTGTCCATTAGATTAATTGTGTTCCAACAGAATAATCTTCGAATTGATCCTTACCATCAAGTGATTTACCAACCATTATCATAACTTCACTTTTAACACCTTTGATTTCTGTTGGTGTTAAATTGGTAATGAATGGAACTTTAAGTGTAATTAAATTCTCTGGTTCATATTGTTTACCAAGATTGGTAAACGCTGTTTTTTCATCTTCTTGGTTTGGTCCAAAGATAACAGTCAATTTGATTCCATAACTCTTAGGAACACGTTCAGCTGCTATGATTTGACCAATACGAATTTCCAACTTGGATTCAATAGCCAAGAACTCATCAAATGATATTTGTGGTTTAGTCGATGTAGTATTCATTCTTCAAAAGATTAATTTGTTTTGTGTTTTTGACAATTTGATTTTGAATTGTTTTATCTGTAACAATTACAGGTTTTCCCCCCATTTTAGAAACACGTATTTTTGCCAATAAATTATTACTAGCTTCTAATTGTGATTTTAAAGACTTTAAGTCTTGTGTTCTTACTTTATACATTTTCGTCTGGATTAAATTTTTTCCCTTTTACTTTTGAAAAATCAATATCTTTTACTTCTATTTCTGGCTTCCAAGCAATTAAACCTAAATCCAGCATCAGTATACTCTCAACTCTAGCCCAATCAACAAATGGTCGATCAGATAAGGTTGAATCTACTTTTAATGGACATCCCAATGCTGCATCATCAATGATTAATTGACCGTAAGCTTTAGGACTTTTAGTCCAATATGATTGAGTTGGATTCGATTGAATACCAAATAATGTTATATCATTTATCTTAAACCAATTAACAGCTTCATCTAAAGTATTACCTTTAAAATTACTTCTCATAGTAAATAAGATAAGCCTATGACCATTTTCCACAAGCTTTTTCAAAACTGGAATAGCACCAATATCTTTTCCTATACGTGGAAAATCATGTGTAGTGACAGTTCCATCAAAATCAATAACAATATCCATTACTTTTTAAACTTCAAATTTTTCTTAGCAAGTGCAATATTAGAGAACTTGCTGATTCCTGTTATTTCTTGACCAAGCCATTTAGGTTTGATCCATTTCTTCATATCTTTTATGGACTTGAATTCCACTTCGATAACAACCATCCCATTTGGATAAGTATCAATATCGTAGTGTTCTTTTCCAATACTAAAACTAAGTCGTTTCTTTTCTAGAGTCCATTTGCATTTTTTGTATAAATCCTTAGCCTCTTTAAGCTCAGTAACTCTGAATTCAAATTCATCACGAACCAGTTTAGCTGTATATTTTATACATACATTGGCAAATTCCTTATCATGCCATTTGGTTAATCTAATTCGAACTTGCTTGCCCTTCTCAACGTGAATATACCCTTGTTTGATACGCATTTTTTCATGTGCATCAGGTATTGGTATTGGGGAATTCCCCATTAAAAATCTACGTTCTATTTCTTTTCCCATTTTACAAAGGTACAGCTTTTTTCTTAAATTAACAACTTATTTAATAAATTTCACGAGTCACTTTAACAAGAGATGGGTCTGAAAAATCATCATATGCTATCATTTCAAGTATTTCAACTTTGCTAGGTAAAGGTAAATTAATTGGTAACATTAATTTATTACCTTCATATATTCCATCAAAAAAATTTTCAACTTTAATATTTTTTGTTACATCATCATAAGATGACATATTTCTAAATATGTTTTGCACTTCATCTTCAGTAAATATTTTATTTCCATATTCATACGGTTCTTCGAATTTTTCTAAGTATGTTATAAATAGTTGATTACACGCTCTTTTATATGCCTCAACTGCTGTAAAGTATTTCATTTCTGTATAATCAGAAGCTGAATTATTATACCATTTAATTAATTCTTCTTTATTTTTGAAAGTTTTAGCATAGAAAACAACATCATTATGTTTTTCAACATATACTATTCTATTTCCTAAAATAGCTTCAGTTATCATTTTCTCATAATTAATTTTAGTTGTCATTTCTTTTATATTATTTAAATGTAGTAAATTCTCCGTTTATGAAGTTGATGTGTTGTGCTCTACCATCTTCATGGATAATGATGTGCGATTGTAACCATGAACTAGGTCCAAGATTGTAACCAACACGCATTGTTGTAGAAGTTCCGACAGCTAAGGCTCCATCCTTACGACCTGGTGTGTGATAATGGCCAACAACTATCTTGGTATTAAGTCTTCTGAATTGAAGCAATGAACCTCTACTTCCATTAGAACCAATATCACCATGCTGTCCTAATTCCCATCCACCTTTAACTTTATATGATGAACTTCGATCTAGTGTAATAAACTTCGGATAACGTTGTTTAATCAACGCTGGAATTACGCCAGCAACTCTATGTGTATCTTTACTATATTGTTCCAATAACGTGTCAGAGAGCTGCATATAAAGCCTAGAATTCTTGTATGTTGGTTGTTTCTTCCAATCTTCATTGATAAGCCATCTATCTAGGAAATCATCATGATTGCTTCTTACTATAACAACATTTTTGAATTTCTCAAATGCTTTTAATCCACCCATCATCACATCAAGTTCCTTCCCTAAATCATTGGTACCAGCGATCTCTTTACCATATTGAATGAATGGATTTTTCATTTCATGGTGTGAAATGGAATTACCATCAAACACATCGTGTAATACAACATGATTTGGTTTTATCTTTTCAAGCATCTTCATTGTAGAAGATAATACTTTTTCATCATGATGACCATAGTGAATATCACCAAAGATAACTGCTTCAATACTTTCAATCTTATTTACTTTTCCATCTTCTACACGATAATAAAGATCACTGAAATTTCCTGTTTTATCATCAGCTGTTACTTGACGAACAAAGAATACTTCATTGTCTTTAATTTCAATAATACAAAAACCAAGTGTATGGTGGAATTCACCTTTTTTACCAGACTTTGAATCACTGTAATTTAAAACGGTAACAGCTCCTGTTGATAACATCATCTTTGGCTTATTACCATCAAGTACTGGAATCATTTCCAATTGAACCTTAGGACTACCAAAGATACATGAATTAATTCCACTCATACCTTGCATACCACTCATAGGATTGGTTGCAGTTGGTTGAATCTTGATATCTGACATGATAGAACAATACTTGTGAATATTGTGTCTGCTAGCATCAGAATATTTAAGTACTTCTTCAACCCAATAATCTTCACCATTACCAGCTTCTTCTACTGTTGTTGGATTTCGATATCGGCCCAATACAATATGAATATCAGCATCTATCTTTTTAGCATAGGCTTCCATATTGTTATAGAATTTCTTGTGAACCTTTGTTTTATTTTGTCCCCAAGTTATAATAAATCTATTTTTTGTTTTATCGAACTTACGTTGTTTTGCTTGTTCGTATTGTTCTGGTTCAACATCCACTTTCTCTTTCAATCCAAGTTTTTTAGAACACCAGTTTCTAATCGTTCTTTCACTTACTCCGAATTTTTCTCCCAACATGAAAGCTTTTTTTTCCCAAGATATATCGGTTATTTCTTGGTATACTTTTTTAATATACTCTTTTTGCTCTTCTGATAAATTTTTAAAGGTCATCTGTTAAGTTTAAATCCCTGTTATTTTTACAAATTTACGAATTAATACTCTAGGATGCAAGTAAAAATCCCAACTATTTGATAGTCGGGATTAGATTGTAAAGATATTCTTTTTCTTTTGTAAATATCGGAGAATTATAATCTGGTAACCATTTGGCTCGTTGTACTGGAATGCCATTTTCACCATCTAATGTTACAATATTTCGTTTGATGATCGTTCCACGTTTATACTTCGTCTTATAGTCATTCCAATTGATACCCTTTTGAGAAAATAACATCTCTTGCTTTTGACTACTTGATTTTCCTTCAAGTTGCTTGTGTGGGAAATATGCATCACTAGCCATGCTTACACTATTACGTGTACAGTCTTGTTGTCTCCAGATAAAATAATTGGATACTTCACGGAAGTCTGGGATGATATAAACACGTGAATCAAATACAGCATCAATCTCAGCAAAATCACCACTAATAAGCTTGCTTGCAAGTTCTTCTTTGCTATATTTAAACATAGCCATTAATTGAAGCATTTTCTTATTGAAAGCAGCTGTTACTTTTGATGCTGAAATACTACATAGCTTTTGAATCTTACCATCAAAGATAAGCTCTGATTCAATGTTTTCAATATCTGTAAACATCAAGCTGATTTCATCAGATTGAGTATAAGCAAACTTAGGATTTAAGTATTTACATAATTCGATTGTAGCAAAATCCATTACATTTGATAAATTATCATCAAATGGTTTATTGAACATCTGTGTGTATTTGCTAAATCCTTTACCATCAAGTCTCATTATGACATAAGTTCTAGCTGGTACCTTTATATCATAACATGCTTCATACGCTCTCATGCGTGAAGACAAGTCAGTTTTATTTGTTTTCTTTTTCATTTTGAATATTTAACCAAGTTATAAATCTTTGCATCCCTGCCCATATTTCTGCTTCATGATGGAATGGTTCTTCAGCATCAGGTAATTCTTCTGATTTGAATTTATCTATCAAAGTTTTTATATGTAGTGTTGGATGTGATTCCTTTTTTACCTTTTCATTCATTGCATCAGCAATGAATTTACCAAGATCATCTTGAAATTTCTCCGCTTTTTCGAAATCAATTTCTCCTTTTGAATTCTTGAATAGATTTTGAATGGCACCCCATGCTCTTACATCAGCTAACATTTGGTGATCACCTTTTTTATCAATACCCCAAATATATCCTGATCCATGTTCATCAAACTTTGTTGTTCCGATGAATTCAATTAGTGTTGGTATTTTAGATTCCATTGTTATTCCTTTGTTTAGTTTATTTAACCGCCTCTACACTCTTATTTTCATTTTCATGCTTCTCAAATTTATCCCATACTTCAACTTCTGTTTCTCCGTATTCATTTTCAAACCATTCCCAAAAATCATCATACCTCGCTAATCTGTATTTCAGTTCATCTCGCTCCTCTCTCAAATGAGAAGCTATATCTAATTGTTCACTTTTAATTCCTTCCAACATCTTTATCAATTTATGCCATCGCTGACGGTTAATTACAGTGTTATTATTAAAGCAAACATTAACCAACCCCAACCATCCATGTTATTGGAAGCCAGAATGATTATCCCCACAATTAAAGAGAATTGAATGAATCTTAATCCTCGTGTGTTATCAAAAAAATCTTTCATAGTTTATTTGTTGTGAGACCTTAATGCCTCGTAACTTAAATTGTTATTTAATGCTGCCATTGCAAATCCAATTTGTTTAGCAACACTTATCACTCTAATCTTATCACAGCCTTTTTTAATACTTATACAAGCTGATTCATTATAATTACGTCCACATAATTGAAGATAATTTGGCTTAATCAATGAATCACTGATTATTAATTCAGTTAATACTGACTCACCAATATTTTCAAAAGCATGACCAGATAACACACCATGACTGATAATTGCTCTTACACTTGTTGCACCAGCAGTCATAAGAACTTCAGCTGCTTTACACAATGTTCCTCCAGTATCAACCATATCATCAAGAATGATTACATCTTTACCAGTTACATCACCAATGATGATCATCTCATCAATTACATTTGCTGCTTTTCTTGTCTTATCCAACATGACATAATTGAATGCAAGATTATGATATTTCATCATTTGATCTTTCATACGTTTAACACGTTTTCCAGAACCAGCATCTGGTCCACAGAAAACAAAGTTATGGGTTTCACCAGTAACTAGTGATTCAATATAGTCATCAAAAACAGTTTTTCCTTCAATATGTGTTACTGGAATATTGAAGAATCCTTGAATTTGATCAGCATGCAAATCATACGTAATCACAGAAGTTGCACCACGTTGTTCAAGCATTTCAGCCATCACCTTAGCACCAATAGGACCACGTGATTGATCTTTCTTATCTTGACGTGCATAAGGAAAGTAAGGAAGGATTGGAATGATTTCTTTTGCAGCTGCACGTTTAGCAGCATCAATAGCCAATAATAGCTTCATGATTTCATCAGAAGTATTAGGACTTGATAAAATGTAAACACGTTTACCACGAACTGAATCAGTGAAATCAACACAAAGCTCTCCATCAGAGAATTTTTGTGAATTCAAAATACCAAGTTCTACTCGTCCTTCTTTAGTAGGAGATTCTGGTTGACAAAATTGATTAGTATTATTGACAATTTCATTTGCCAAATCAATTCTACCGTCTAATGAAAACAATAAAGAGTCCATGTTTTAGTTTTTATATGCGATTACTTTGTAAATTCCACATCCGAAAATTTTTCTCCAAAGAGATGTTTCAAATTTTATTGTAAAACCATTCTTTTCATAATTTGAAATAGTATTTAAGAAAAGTTCAGTAGTTGCACCCCACCCACCATTTGATTCACCAGACTCCATTTGTTTTCTGGTATAATCCGATCTTCCTATTAAAAATCCTTTAGTAGTATTTTCCATTACTATTTTAATTTGTTTTCTAGTGTTTTTAATATAATAGAAACACCTAGTAATCCAATTGTTATGATTAAGCTTGAAAATAAATAACCAATTCCGACCAATACACCAACACTAGCTATAAACCAAATAAAAGCTGCTGATGTTACTCCAACAACCTTATCTTCATGTTTAAAAATAACTCCACCACCAAGAAATCCAATTCCTGTAATTATTTGACCAATAACTCGTGTCGGATCAACATTGTGATTGACTAAGATAAAACTTGTAGTGGTAAATAAACAAGACCCTACACAGACTAATACATGTGTTCTTATACCAGCAACCTTATTCTTCATTTCTCGTTCCCAACCAATAATAATTCCACATAAGGTGGCTACTATTAGTTTTGGAAATAAATATAAGATCAATTCTATTTCAGTCATCGACACAAAGGTATGAATAATTTATCGAAATAACAAATTATTCAATCAAATAATCTTTATATGTCTCATTACCATATTTCACGAAACTTCTAACCAGACTACTTGAAATATGTGGTAAAAGCCTATCAGTAAAGATACTAACCATTTGAATATCTGGCATGAGGTCTTGAAGAATATAATAATAATTGATCTCTGCTTGAAGATCATGAGTATTTCTAAGGCCACGAATCAATGTGACTTTATTTTCACCATCACCTTGTAATTTCTTAACAACATCTGTAATCAATTCTAACTCAGTTAAAATGATTACTTCTCTGTTCATTAAGGTTTTAGGTAGGACCCAAGAACTAGCAGCTTTATCTGGATTAACACCTCGTACTATGATGACCTTATCAAAGATTTTTTCAGCCTTTAATAATATATCGTAGTGTCCTTTATGAAAAGGATTAAAGCTTCCAGCATATATGCCTATTGTCATTTTCTTATGAATTTAAAGTAGAGATAAATAAGTCCAGTGATAAGTCCAGCGATAAACGCAAGCTTCAACCAAAAGAAGAAGAACATGAATCCTAATATCATTCCTTTGATCATGAATACTACCAGTAATACTAGTAAAAATATTCCAATAATTTTAATTGTTTTCATAGTTAGTTTATTGTTTAAGTTTTTTCCAAATTCTATCATGATACTTTGTCTTGAACTTACCTAATTCAAAACTTCCATTAAATAATATTACTTCCAAAGCTATTGGTAATTCGTTATAAAGCTTATCCCATTCTGATTTTTGTTCATCTGAATAAATTTTAATCTCACTAGTATTCAATGGGTCAAAATCAGCTGGCTGTCCATTAAGAATAAGGTCCATAGCATCATAGATATTATTTTCACCAAATGGTGGCGCAATATCATCACCATCATCAGCAACTCCGCTAATGATCTTTTCCTTATTCATACTCCAACGTAAGTATTTTAAAAGCTTTACGTGTTGTTCTGTTAGTTCAAATATAATTACACTCATTTTTGTGGATCGTATAATGTGTAGCTGGCTGTTATTTCTTCACCAGCTTTTATTTCTCTTAATGAAATCAATCTAATAAAATCACCTTCTATTTCAACATAACAGTTTGGTTCAGTTGAATGATTGAAGAAGCCACCTAATGGTGTTCTGATATAACCATCTTGAAATCTATCATCACGAACATGTGTTATCCCCAATAGATGTTGTGCATCTATATTATCATTTGTGAATAACCCTAGTCCATCAATTTTAGATGGTTTAATTGTCAGATATGTTGGTAATGGCTTATACATTTTAATTAGTGATTGATTCTCTGCTCATTATTTCTTTTACTACTTCAGCAACACCTTCAACTGCTTTTTTATTCACATATTGTACTTTGATCCCATAATTATCCAAGTATTTCATTGGCGATGGATCAATGTAATAAACCTCACATTGTTCTGGAACACGTTTTACGTTATTCAGCATTGGAAGTGTATAACCAATTTGTAGACTGGTTCCAATAATAAGTAAGATATCAGCATCAAGTATTGCTCGTGTTGCTTCAGATACACCAAATGGATATTCACCAAACCATACAATATGTGGACGTAATTGTGAACCTGTCGTAGGACACTTATCACCTAGATTGATATCATTGTAACCAATATCAATGATCGTGTCAGCTGGGCTAGATTTATGTGCATATAAACAACCTCTAGCCTTGGTTAGATCACCATGCAAATGAATTATGTTTGTTGATCCAGCTCGTTCATGAAGGTTATCAACATTCTGTGTTATGATTGTTACATCATAATTCTTTTCCAATTCAACAAGTGATATGTGTGCTAGGTTAGGTTCAACATCTGGTAATTGCTTTCTACGTTCATTGTAGAAATTCAACACCATTTCACGATTCTTCTTCCAACCTTCTGGTGTTGCGACATCTTCAATTCTATAGTTATTCCATAGACCATCCTTAACATCTCTAAATGTAAGGATACCGCTTTCTGCTGAAATTCCAGCACCAGTAAAAATTGCTATTTTCTTTTTCATAATTTCGTTGTTTCGTCTCCACTTTTCTTTTCAAGGACCTTTCGGCCCCAACCATACTTTACCCAAGTTTTTGTATCTGCAAAATATTCCCACCAGTGTGGTATCCATTTACCAAAGAAAACAATAGTCCAAGTACTAGGATCAGCTTTTAGTATTCTATGACAGTAATTCTTTGGTAGATATCTAGGCTTAAGCCATTGATGAACTACCTTGAATTTTATCTGACCATCTTCAATTACTTCTTCTGTGTATTTTCCGTTTAAAAGAAACGCTATACTACTAAATGCGTGTGTATGAAATCTGTTTTGTTTAATGGTTTTCCAATTATACAACCAAATACCACCTAGATACTTGCTTTCAAATATTGTATATTGAATGATATGACCATCGCCTAACTCAACTCGTTTCTTTTTAAAGAAGATCATTATTTCTTGCTTCCTTTTATAATAAGATTAAGCATTCTTAATAAGAACCAAAGACCACCAACGAATCCGAAGTTATACCAACCTCCATTATTATTCACAGCATAGACAGCAATATCATCACTGAATAAGCTACCAATAAATGAGAATTGACAAATCATTCCATGCCATACACCACCCCAGAATCCATAAGTATGTTCAGATGCTAATAAGCAAGGTTGAATATGTGATACGTCAGCACAGCCAGTTGCAAGTGCGATAACTAGCAATGCTAGTCCTAATAGTGTTAAATTTTTCATGTTTTTTTATTTATTTTTTATTTGTTATTCTAAATCCAGCAATCCATAAGTCTATTCTAAAAAACCATGAGCCATTATGTTTACCAAATCCTATTCGAAGCATTCGGTTATCTTTATCTAATGGTATTTTATTGATTACCATATTTAGTTTTCATAAACTCCAAAACCTCAAGCCATTCAGTTTCTGGATCGAAACCAGCCTTGTCTTCAAATAAGACATTCATGTAAGGTTTTTTATCATAGCATCCATAACCATTGGGTTGTGTTTCAACTTCTGGATTCTCATTAATGAATTTGAATTTAATATCAAATTGTTTAAATAATTCAACATATTGTTGAATTTCATGTGGATGAGAACAAGTATAAATTACCATTTCAACATCAGGTAATTTGGTCAAAAATTGAAGACACTCAATAGCATAAGGATAAAAATCCTTTGGTGTATTACCATATTCATAATTTGGTTTAAGTATGGTTCCATGTATGTCAAAGAACCAATAAGTTTTATCCCAATTACGTTTTTCTTTATATTCGAAGTGATTAACTTCTATTGCCTTGATGATTCCCATGTTATTTTATTTCAAAAAATTTTACAAAATCAGTTCTTTTCATTGATACAAATGTCGTATCATTTCTGAAAAAGACAGTATCACCAAATGCATTTACTTCTTTTGGGACCCATGCCTTTACAACATCAATATCCAAATTTAATTCTCCTTCGTTGGCAATACCAACACTTACAGTTTCTTTTGTCATTAGTCAATTAGAATTACTTCTACATTAGATTCTTCCAGCATTTGAAGAGCTGCTCGAAAATGCTCTCCCCATGTTTCATGTTCAACATCTGGTGTTGGTGAATAAAGTTTAATTATACCAGATTGAATAATACCTCTAGCACAATCGCTACAAGGGAACATTGTTACATACATGCTACAACCTTTTAGTGTAACACCATGTCTTGCAGCATGAAATATAGCATTTCGTTCTGCATGTTCGGTAAATAAGTATTTATGGGGTTTCACATAACGAGATTCAACTGAATCATCACAACCTCTTGGGAAGCCATTATATCCAACTGAAATTACTATATGATCTGGATCAACAATTACAGCACCATTCTTGCGATTGGTATCTTTACTCCATTGAGCAATATGTTTAGATAATTCAATAAATTTTAAATCCCAATGGTTTGTCATCTGTACAAAGGTACTAAAAATTTTCGAATAATCAAATGTTTTTTTCGTAATTTACGATAGTAACATATTCACCAGCAAATTCTTCTTGAAGGATACGTTCAATAACAGTCCAATCACCTCCAGCTAATCCAGCACCAAGCTTGGGTAGTGCAAAACGTTTACCAGTGAATTTCTGCTTCATTAAACGAAGTCCAGATCGCAATGCATTATAGTCTAGGTCCATTTCATTACGTCTACGTCCAGTATAATCATATTGGCCATAAATATTAACAATGATTGGAGTAGTGTTTTCAGTATAGGTAATGGTTCCAAGCTTTGATTTATCTCCTTTTACCGTAGCATTATCTACAGCATAAGCTTCTGGAAATTTAGCTTTTATTTGTGGGGCAATGCCAGAACCCATCGTATTAAAGCAATTGCAACAGTGACCTATTACGTCAAATTGTTCGGCATCTCTTACAAGATCACCAGTTATGTATGTTATCATAAATCTTAATTATCAAAGGCTTTTAATTGTCGTTTAATTTCATCTATTTTAGCATTCGTAACTAGAATTAAATCACCAATATTATTTGTATCATATTGTGCTCTTGCTTCAATTAATCGATTTAATACTGCTGTTTCAATATTTAATTGAGACTTCAAGATAATTTCTAATACGTCTTTTTGTAATCCTGTCATAATAATTTTTTAATTAAAATTTCTTGTTTTATTTTCTCTCTGACTTGCATGATTGCTTCGCCAAGCCAATTAGTTCCTTGCCATTTAGATTTATCTAAAATATCTGGATGATTTTCGTCCATACCAATTCCCCAAATACGATCTTCAGGACTAGCTTCAACGATTTCTCTATCATCGCTTTTTAATAATTCAAGTTTCATTTTTGGGTTTTGAATAAACTTAGCAAGATTTGCATCATAAACAATCTTACGACATACTCGATTCCAAATATCAGCATTAAAGCCTTTTATTTGACGACCATAAGCTTTTTGTTCATTTGGCTGATCAGTATTCATTATGTTGTTCAAAGCTTCATAATCACCGAAGACTAGAGCTTTTTTAGCCATCATGTACTGTTCAGTACAATTGTATTCCACACCATCTATTGTAAATGGCGAAGGGCACCATTGACTAAAGGTGCCTCCCCAAAAGAATATGAATTTTTCTGTTGTCATTTTATTTACGTCTTAAATTAGCTTTTCTTATTGATGCTGATATCGTTTCTTCCATTGTAGAAAAGATATATGGAATGTAATTATTTCCATTTTTTTCTATTGATACCGCTTTCCACATGATATCTAAATAACCAATACGATAAGCATCATCTGGTCGGCCATAGATCATTTTTTCTGGTTCTCTACCTTGCCAAAAACCAAATTCCATATTGGTTGTTAATGCAATAAGCTCTCGTGTTCGTGGAATCCAGAACATTATACAATCAGCTTTTTTCAAGCCATTAAATTCCCATAATGGAATCCATGCCTTATTTTTATCCGATTCTGTTTTGCTGGTAAATTCTGGAACAATCAAGTCACCAGTAAAACCTTGCTTTTCAAATTCTTCAATAGCTGCAAATCTCCAAGAAGTTAAATGTGGTTGATGACCTCTAACTGTTGGACCAGCAAGAAAAATTGATGGTTTTGAAATAGTATTTATTTCAGTTTCTGATTCTTCGTATCTATGAACCTTCATACAAATTATTGTTTTGCTGGTGCATACTCAATCAACAATGCTTGTTTAGTTGACATGATTTCAGCACTTGCTGGATAATTGTGATTTTCTGTTGTTCCAAGACTCAAAGGCATACTTGCCATTTGAGATTTAATATTTGCTTTGATAATCAAGAAGTCATCATCTTGTCCTTCACCAAATGGTTTATAAATGTTGGTACCATCGAAATAAGTAACCATTGCATCTTCACCTGATTCATGTTCAAAACAAATGGTTTTCTTAGCTCCCAATGCTTCTTTACTTCTGAGCAATTTGAAAGGACCTGGTAATGTTCCTTTACCAATTGTTTCGCTGAATTTCACAACTGGACGATCTTCAGAACCAACAGATGATAAAGCATATTTTGCTGATAAGTTATCACGTTTCAAATTATTACGCAACCCACCACCTTGTCCGAATAATCCCCAAGTGTAGAATGCATATCCTTTTGCAATGAGTGCATCGATTTCTTCAAGAATATCTTCGCAAGATTTTCCATCACCGTCCAAGAAGTGAAATAATGTACCACATTTCCAAGAACCAGTCTTGGTTGTCATTTCTGTGAACAGACCATTTGCAACTGAAAGATCGCAAATTTCAATGATTTGATCAAGTGTTGTATATCCTTCTTTTGAAGAATCAGGACGAGCAACAACTACTTTACCATTACCTTCTTTGAGACTTCTCAAAGCTAGTGGCAATAACATATTTTTTACGGAGTTTTTAGCATCATAACAATCATCAACCATTGATACAATTTCATGGTTCTTACATGAGTTATAGATCGCTTCGTAACAATCATTTTCTTTTGTATATGATTGTACGTTTCTGTGAGCAAGAGCATTTACACTTGAGAAGATGCCAATTGCTTCACCAGAATTTTTCCATGCTTGGTAAGCACCAGAAAACGTATCTGTACCACCAAAGGTGTATAAGTGAACCATTCCAAGTTCTTCTGATTCTTCAAGTGTCATACCAGCTCTGTCACCAAAGTCAGTAATCGTAATGCTGGCCCAGAAATTAAGCATTTCTTCTGACATATCTGGATCAACTTTAAGAATGCGTTCTTTGATACGCAATAAGAAGTGTTCATCTTGTGTAACACGTTCAGTAGTACTCCAAGTTTGGAGAATTTTAGATTCAAACCAAGCACCCAACACACCAAGTCCATCAACATCAGAGATGATTTCAATAGCTGGTTCATTTGGATAAATGACGCTTCCTTCACGCACAGCACGAATTTTAATTGGGGGACGGCCACCGAATTCATCAACAACTCTGCGCCAGATTTCTTCTGGGAATTCATATTCTTTGAATCCTTCCATTGTAACCTTAGCATGAGCTAGGAAACGGATTGTTTCATCGATCTCAGCGTGTGTGATTGGTTCGTAGAATAATTTTTCAAGAATACGTTGGAGACCAATAAAGATGATACGATTGTCAGCTTTACTGTAAATATGAGGATTAATCGTATTGAGATTTTTTCTGAATGTTACATAATAAACCGATTTTTCTTTAGCCTCTGGGCTTTCGAATTTATTAGAACCAATGGTATAAGCATCACCAAGCAATAGACGTGGTGTTTTATAAACTTTACGTTTTGGCAATACAACCGTTTTAACTTGTTCTGTTGTTGAGACTTCGTTCATGGTTATTGATTTTTAAAATTAATATACGTGATTTTGATATTGTGTTCTTGTGCAAATTTAATTTCTTCTTGTACCCCAAGTGATCCTTCCCAACCATCAACCATTAAGACATGCATTTCATTACATAGTATAAGTAAGTCAAAACTTAATTTACACCAGAAATTAAAGTCACTTGGAAGTTCAGCATGTTGAAGGATTGTTACACCACTAGTTACTGGTGATATACAACTGATACCATCTTTTAAAAGCTTAGCTGAGTATTGAGATATAGATTTGACTCTGTATTCAATTACAGCCTTGTTTTTATCAGAATATGGTATTGATAGAAATATCATTTATACTTAATTACGACACAAAGGTACTAAATAAATTTTAATTAAACAAGTTTAGTTTAACTTTTCTGTTTTGATCCTCTATTGTTATAATATACCACCCTTAATTCTTCTATTTTTTCTATAACTTCCGTTAACTTTTCCTTTTCATTTTTTGATAAAAGACTTGATTTACTTAATTTAATAAGATTGCCTTTTGTACCATTAATGGAAGCATAAATATGTTTTCGATGATCTGTATATGTTTTATTCATATGCGTTTACCATTCTTTTATTCTGTGATTCAGCATATTGGATGCAATTCTTGGTTCCACCACTACTCCCATCAAACATTGCCAGTAAAATATCACAATTATCAACCATCCAAATATTTCTTTTTTGCATGTATTCTACACTATAATCATCCATACCAGACACATTAACAACCTCTTGTGCCTTATCTAAAAGGTATTGATTATAAGCTTTGCTTTTATCGCTCCAAACCTTAGCTTGATCAGTGAATGGAATTGCTGCAATGAGGGGGATTTCTAAATTGATAGCTGCTTGAGCTAGTGCTTGATCCCAACCTAAAGCCATCCCTGAGATAACCTTACTGGCTTTGAGACCCTTTAACCATTTCTCGGCTATTGTGACTAAGCGATCAAAATTGGCTTCAGTATAACCACCCAATTTATCAGGTCTATGTCCAGTGCCAGCTATTATCATTCCTCACTTGAATTATATTTGAGAGAATTCTTTTCTAACAACTCAGTCATGTCACATAATTCATTTTGAATACTAGCTCTAATCGTTCCTAATTGAAGATATTCATCCTTAGACAACTTATCAATTCCTTTTAATTCATCTCTATTTGTATGAGCAATTGCAAGACATAATTTTAAAAATGATTTTGTTGTTTTTGGTTTCATCTTAACTTCTCTATTTTACTCAAAAATTTTTCATTGGAATACAATTGTCCCTCAAACCATTTAATATTTCTATGATTTGGTGTATGTTCTTTCATATATTCAATTTTCTTATTTAAATGAAGAACATTACCTTCTATATCTGTTTTAAGTTGATCAATTAAATTTTGTTTTGAATACCAATGATTAAAATCATCTTCAGTAGGGACACTGTTTTCAAAAAATTTTTCGAAAGAATCTTTCAAAATTAATGGTATTATCTTTTCTTCTATTTTTAATTTTTGTTCTGTTATATCAGAATTAAAATTTGATATTATTGGCTCACCTACTTTTTTTAAGTAATGAACAATATATCCTACTGAGTTTTCCATATTTATGCAATTCTAATTAAGTCCAACAATAAAGTGGTTATGTAATTTACAGCTTTTGATGTTCCCAAGTGATTCAAAACAAGAAATAAGCATTGAATTAAATTCACGTCCTTCAAGTGTCTCTATTCTGAGCATTGTTGGGTCATCAAATGGTTGCCATTCAGGTCGTTTTTTCTTTTTTATTCGTTTCATTTTTATAATTATCAAAGAATCTAAATTATTTTACCCAAGCTAAGTCTTTTTCACATCTAACAGATATTTATATACAAAGAAACTAAATAAATCTGAATAAAACAACTAATAATGAATATTTTAATCTACAAGCTAATTGATCCAAGGACAAATGAAATTAGATATGTTGGAAAAACTAAAAAATCTTTAACCAAAAGATTATATGAACATTTAACTAAACGTAATTTAACACCAAAAACCCATAAAAATCATTGGATTAAACAATTATTAAACGAAAAACTTAAACCTAAAATTGAATTGATTGAAATTACTGATCAAAACAATTGGATTGAAAGAGAAATCTTTCATATTAAAAAATTGCGAAGTGAAGGTACTTACTTGACTAACTTAACTGATGGTGGTGATGGTGCATTAGGTAGTAAACAAAGCAAAGAATCAATACAGAAAAGAATTGACACAATAAAGGAAAGATATGGTAATTTAGCTTTTAAACTATCTGATGAAACCAAAAATAATATAAGAATAGCTCATTTAGGTAAAAAACAATCACAAGAACGAAAAGATAAAACTAGCATAAACTTACGAAAAACTCTATTCCAATATGATTTAAATAATAATTTAATTAAGGAATGGCATGGAGTTAGAAAGTGTGCTAAAACTCTTAATATAGATTACACAACACTAAGAGTTTATATTAAATCCCAAAAACCATTAAATGGTTTTATTTGGAAATATCAATAACTTTATTTTTAAGTTTATCAATCAATTGTTTCATTAATGAAACATGTTCTACCATAACTAATTGCTCTATTTTTTGATGTGTGTCAAAATCTTCAATTGCTTTCCATTCTAACATTGCAATATCATCAGATGGTTGAATGCGACCCATGATGAATTTACCAATGAAAAGAGTTGTCATGATACCATGTTCAGTACCAGCATAACGCCAGTCGTTGATTTGTTCACTGGCAACATAACGCAATCCATCAATTTCACATCCACCAGTTTCTTCAGAAAATTCACGTTTAGCAGCATCTTCCCAACGTCCATCCTTACGATCAACGAATCCACCAATGAATCGATAAAGGTCTTCATTTGGCTTTTTACCCAATAGGATTTGACCTTTTTCATTATAAGCAACCACATCAACAGTTGGATATGTTACTGCCCATTGTGCAAACGTAGCATGAATAACACCAGCCCTGAAATCACTTGAGTTTAGAATTTCTTTTGAAACTTGATTACGGACTTCAGTTCCAGAATAATACACATCAGTGATTAATTCTACAACTGGGAATTTTCCTTTGTAATGTGGGATAAATGAATCACGACTACCATATAATAGTGCTGTGATTTTTGAACCGAATGGAATTCGGATTTCAGAATCAAGATTGTCTGACCATCGTTGATCAGATCGTTGATCCTTATGAGGAAGGATAATTACATCTGGGTAACTTTGTTGGATCATTGCTTTGCGAGTGGCAAAATCCAATGGATTTGCTTTAGTTCCACCAACTTGTGGTATACCTAAAAATACAATAACTTTTTTGTGGTTTTCACATACTTGGTCAAGAAATTTAATATGACCTTCATGCAATTTATGTACTTGAAAACGTGCTATGATTACACCAATTTCATAATCAGAAGGATTGAGTGCGCTTGATTTGATTTCCATCATTTTAATATAGATTAGATTGCAAAGGTATGAATAATATTTGGAAGAACCAAATTTAATCTTATCGATTTGATAACATCGTAAATAATCCAGTCATTGTAAATCCAATTCCAATAACAAACATAGCATTTCTAGGTGTTTGTTTCCAAAATGGTGGTCTAACAATTGGAGCATTATAGATATTCATTGGGCTTGAATAGGTCCAATAAACATTTCGTTCAAGCAAAGCAGCACCTGTAAAGGCAATACCAGCAATTGTAAATGTTAAACCAGTTCTAGTGTTATCATCACTGGAATAATAACGAGGTGATCGTTTAAATGATTGAGAAAATGATGTCAGCGTTGACAACATAAAGATTAATAATAGGAATTTTTTCATTTGATCATATTTTAAAACAAAGGTACAAAAAATTCCCCAATAAAACAAATTATTGGGGATATTTTTAATGTTTGGTTTGGAAACCCATTGATTGATTTTCTTTTTCTAGTTGACTTGAATAGAAACCTCTATACGATTCTTCAATAAGACTTACAGTGTCATTAACTGTCCAATCATCTTCATCTTCTGACATTTCTTTTATGTTGTCGGCTAAATTAGCAATAAATGAACCAGTAACCTTTGCTTTCTTTCCATTTATTCTGCCATTTAATGCATCATAAACTTCTTTAATTTGCCATTTTTCTGGTAAGTGAATATTACAAACTTGAACAATTTGATCTTCATCTAAAAAGCTATAATCTAATGTGAAATTAAATCTACCTGGTCTTTCGGCAGCTTTATCCACCAAACCTTTATCATTAGTAGAAGCCAATAAGCTTATCTTACGTTTCTTAACACCATCAAAGAATGATAAGAATTGACCAAGTAATTGTGTGTAACTTCCGTTATCACGTGATCCTAGATATAAATCAATATCATCCATAATGATGACACCTTGATCAAATATTTCGCATGCTTCTAATATTGAAGTTAGATCATCGGATGTCGAGAAATCTGGAATAATGAATGTGACATGTGGAATAAGTCTTCTTGCTATTTCACGAATGCATTCTGTTTTACCAGTTCCTGGTTCTCCATTCAACAAATATCTAGCATTACCACCTCTACCAACACGTTTTATAAAATGCTCAATATATCTTTTTTGAATCGCATTAAGAATTAATACATTGCTTGCAATTCCAAGATCAATTATTTCAATACCCTTGAAGCTACTCTCATGTAATTTTACCTTAATGCATTTACCTTTATATTCTGAATTATTAAAGGCAAATCCTATTAGCTTCTTATAATACTCTTCGAATTTTGTATTTAGAATACTTTTTTTAACTGATGTATTAAGTTGAATGACTAACTCATTTCGACTATCAACATACATCTTTGTTTGGAAGATAAAGTCATTATCCACACCTTCCATTCTACCAGCAAACCAAAATGAACTGGTTATTTCAAAAGGACCACCATAGTTAACTCGTCCCAATGAATCTACTTGTCCATAAGAAGTAACTACAACATCTTTTGTCTTTCCACGAAATGATTTATATAAATAAGCATTTAAAAAAGCAAATTCAATAAAACTAATATTTTTGGATAATGATTGGGCATCATATTCCTCTGAATCATCAAGTTCATCTGGTGGAACTTCCATGTCTTCTGTTATCTCTTTAAGTAATTCTTCCTCTTGTGAATCAAATTCCTCAGATTTCTTGTTTTCAAGTTTTTTATTTCCCATAATTCTATTTCTCTTTTAACTCTAATTAATGATGATTATTTGACGCTTTAAAGTCAATATCTTCTTTTAATTTTATTATGTCCAAATAAGAAATTGGCGCATAGTTAAATCCCATACAACCCACATCAATTATTCGATTTTGCTTATGAAATTCACCTTCACTTAAACTTAAATGACAATGACCATGTACATGATAACTACCATGATGTTTCTTATTCCAAGAGTATATTGGATAATGCATGCAACAAAATAATACTTCTTCATCAATAGAAGAACCATCTGGCAATACTTTTTTAAATCTTATAAATAAATCCAAATAGTCATCAACACTGACGAATTTTTTATACTTTTTTATATCATCATATTTATCATGATTACCAATGATATAATGAATTGTTCCATTTAGATTATTAACAAGCTTCTCAACAGTAATTTTATCTTCACGTCTAGCAAAGCTGAGATCACCTAGATAAATAACAATATCTTCTGGTTTAACAACATCATTCCAAGCCTTTTCAATTTCCAAATGCATTTCATTAACATCAGTAAATGGCCTATTATCAAAGCGCAATACATTGTGGTGAAACAAGTGAAAATCAGAAGTAAAATATATATTCTTCTGAATCTTTCCTTGTGTTAAATCAATATTTAATCTCATTTATTTAATTTTATTTTAACGTCCTTAAAAATAGTTTCTAATGAATCTGGGCCAATCCCAGTAATGGTTTCATAAGAAATATTATTTTCTGACAAGAATCCTTTCAAATCTTCATCAACTTGTTTAGCACCATCTAGGTCTTGATATCTGCCTACTGTTTCATATGGAACATTTAAATCTCGTTCTATGAAATATAGAAGATTATCATATTGATTATATTCCTTTAAAACCAAAGCTTTTAAATGAGGACACTTTGTTTTATCATAAGATGGAAATAACAATAAAGGTGCATCAGTAACAATTACATCAACTTCACCAGTTAAGCTGAATAAGATAAAATGCTGTTCTGCAAAAAGCTTAACTTGACAAGTGATCTCTTTCATTGCTTTTCGCATCAATAACTCCTTGATATATTCTGGAGCCACACTACAGGTAACACCATTTTTTTTCAATTTTGAAAATATATCAGCAGCTAGAATTGTCTTACCGATACCTGGTCCTCCAATAAGATTGATGACTATTTGTTTAGTTTCCATCCGAATCCATTTGTTTCTTTAACTTTGATAATACATCACTGGCATCTCCAAGTGTAAATGTTGTTACTGGATTCTTTTTTTTCATATTAACGATCTTGTTCTGAACATCAATGTCTTCAATATTTTCAGCTCGTTCAATAAATGATGTTCGTTTAATAGAACCTAATAACCAATTAATATGTTTATCACCCTTAAGTGATTTTGTGATAACCCAATTATAAAACTCCTGAAATGCTGGATAAGACATAAATGTAGTGGTATCTTTTCCAGTAACACCCATTTTCTTATCACCAATGAGCTTAGTTACTGGTGATGTCTTGTCAGCATTTTCATCAAACATGGTCTTCAAGCTCTTCATGAAGTTATCCTTGAATTCTTCTGTTTGAATTCCTTCAAAGATATCTTGTACTGAAAATAACGAATCTTTCGTAATAACACATTTAAAATCACCCTTTGGTTTATCCATAACCTTTTCAACTTTTGAAATTGGCATATATGCTCTAACAAGATGGTTGATGAACGTTTTAGATTTTGGGTTCTCAAGCATCTTATCTAAGCTTGAATGGATTTCTTCTTGGGTCATTCTTAATTTTGTTTAATGAAAATGTAATATGCTGAAAGTAATTGTATGTAGTGTAATACTTGATCAAAACCAACTACAACAAATCCCCAATGATAATCGTTCTTACCAAAGTATTTGCTGCTTAATCTGCTAGTACAGTAATCAGTAATCCAGTGTGTTATAAATACAAAAGCAGCAAACTCTAAATACTGGCTAGCCATGTATTCATATGATGGTTGGAAGAAGCAAAACATCCAAGCTAAGAACGTTACTGTAGAATAAACAGCAACATGAATTGTTAACCAATAATTGCTCTTACTTTTATTTACAGCCATCTCATCTGATTGGCACATGAAGTCAGCGAAAAAATGTATCGCTATTATCAATAAGGCTACAGGTATACTTATCATACTATTTGTTTAATATTTCTTCTTGAATAACTTTAGTAACAACTTTGTTGTCAAAAGCTTTTCCTTTATTTTGTCTATTGAATGTTCCTGTAAGGAAGCCAACATTTAAAGCAATCGTTTCAGATGTATTTAACATGTTCTTGACTAAAATACGAATTTCATCTTCAGTCATTAATGTTGGTTGATATGGCTTGATGTAAGATAATTCCAATTCTTGTTCTGAAACATCTAACTTCATTGTCTTGCGACCTTCAATGTTTTCTAGAATTCCTTTTTCAAAGGATTTAATCACCTTCAAAACATTTTCATCGGTAGATGGAATCAATTGGCCTTCTTGAGTTTGTATAGCACCTTTTAAAACGCTTAAGAAATTTTTCTTTAACATGTCTTTAGCTTTGTAAGCTTCCATGAAATCAGCGTTTATTTGTTCTTTTATTGACATTTGTTTTATTTTTTTACAACTAAATAATGGTGATAATTTTTATTACCATCAGAAGCAAAATAGCCCCATTTCAATTCACCCCTTTGTACTCGTTCACCTATTAATCTGAATTCATCTTGTGGAGCATCAGATGCTATTCGTATGTATTTCGATGGCTTTATTTCTTCTTTTTCTTCTTTCTTTTTAGCCATTGTGATTCATATAACAAAGGTACTATATTTATTTTATAAATACAAGTATTATTTTTTAGGTTTTCTCCAATGATTATTAATCATAATATTAAGATTTGTAAAAGGAATATATCGGCCACCTTTCATTCCTTTTCCAGTTCTAAAATATACATGAATACCAAAAATAGTAAACCAAGTTCCACCTATGTGTTTCCAATCACCTTTTTGAAAGGGTTTCCAACAATCAAGATTATCTGATCTTTCCTTATAGTATTCATTCATAAATCTGATCATGCTCCAAAATTGCTTCTCAGCTTCTTCTTTTGTCTTTCCATCACCATAACTTGAAAAACCTAGAATTTTTTCAGCTTCTTCTGTTGTTGAAATAAAAACTGTTTCACCCTCTTGAATCAATTCAACTGGTATGCTTATATTAATAGTTTCTGAAGTCATATTAGTATTTTTTTACTGTTCCTTGATCAGTTATTGAAACAAGAGTGTCTTTGCCATATGGCATTCCAGTTCCGTTGAAAACAACTGAGCGATTTTGATCGATCCAACGCTTGAAAATTAATTGGCCTTTAGCATTGTAAAGGTAGAGTTCTTTACCTACGATTACTTTATTAAATGTTCCTTGTAACATAAAACTTTATTTATTTTTAATAGAATACTCTTTTCGTTCCAATAGTAAAGTCAAATCAGTATATGCAATCCAATCACTGAACTTATCAATGAATAAATCAATGTATCTGGATGCACCTTTGGTGTGTTCCAGATTTACGCATGAATTAATAACAGCTTCTGCTTTCTCAAATGCGATTTCTTTTGGACTTAGTTGATTATTCATTTACCGAATAGGTTAATAGTTGTTTACATTTGTCACAGTATATTGGAGGTGCCTTTCCTAACATTGATTCAGAAATATACGGTCCTTCATTATTGCCATTGATATCTTCAACAATATAATTTTCACCTTCTTTGCTTGATACAAAACACATTATGATGTAACATCGATTACATAAAGCAACTGGGTTACCACCATTAAATTTTATTATTGGAGTTAGCTTTTTCATTACAAAGGTACAAATTTATATTCATTTAACCAAATTTTATTTTAGTAGAAACAACTCTTATATAAATATTCCCTATTGCAACAATAAATTAAAAATTACTTTTCTTCCTCCTTAACAGATTCATTATCAACCTCATCTTTTGGTTTTAACAAATCAGTTAAATTCTTGATGGCTTCTGTCACCATTACTTCTCTTTTGGAATAGCCATTTTGATCAGCTAAATCAATTAAAGCACATAATGCTTCACAAACACAAACTACGTCTGTATTAACTAATAATTGAGCTTCTTCGAAATTGGTTGGTGGTTTAATCTCATTTGGTTTCCCAAGAATGACCTTTTGTGGACGATCACTATCAATGTCTATTAATAATAAAGTTTTCATAATATCTAGCTTTTAGGCAAATATACTATTTTTTTCGTATCAGTGCAACTATTTATATGCAAATTAAACCAATCATGGCAAAACAATTGAAAACAGGTAATACCTCAACTAGAATAACCAATGCTAAAAAAAGCAGAAAAGGAATTCATGCTAAAAGCAAAGCATCAAGATCAAAAAAAGCTAAAAATTACTTTAAACGAAATGTAGGTCAAGGTAAATAAAAAGGGTTTTAAAATAATTTTATTATTTTAATTTGTAATTCTTTTTTGTTCCATCTGCCTTTGAGTAAACAAATTTACTTGGTTTAATTTCAATGTCAACCATCTCTTTTAATTTTTTGATGTACTTATCTGCCATCTTAGGTTTAAGATACGCTATTGTACAGTGAGGATGATATTTTGGATGATCATTCGTATATGGAAAATTATCTGTAAATTTTTTGTTTGCTTTATGTAAATCTTCACTTTCAACATCAAATTTCAATACATCAAATTTTGGATTTGCAAAAGAAGAAATTCCTTTAAATGCCATTTTAGGTGTCTTAAGACTATCAATTTCTTCTTCAATATCTTTATCTAAAATATTATTGTGAAGTCCAAATAAGATTGTTACATGTGGTTCAGTTTCTCTACCAAATCCAGTATCATCCTTGGGATCATATAAATCATCTTCATCGATCATATCTTGCATTTCATTCCAGCGTTTTTGATCTGCATCTAAAAACACCATTACACAACCATATTCATTTTTGTGAGCACCTTCATTTAATAAAGCCATTCTAAGTCGTTTTCTAATATCCATATTATCCTGATTTTAATATAAATATCGTTATGAAACGACAAAAATAAAGAAAACCCATACAATTTGTATGGGTTTCTTGAATCATAATACTTCATGGATATGACCACCGCCTATTACATCCGATGGGTTATTTGGGTCGTAAAAGACCGTTGATTGGCCAGCTGTTATTGTTCGAACTTGGTGAGCAAAATCCACTCGCACCATATCATTGCCTAAGCAAGTTAAGGTAGCTAGTGTTGTCTTACCACGATATCTTACATTAGCAAGGACTTCCATTCCATCCAATGCATCATAATCAACCTTGATAGTATTTATCTTCTTGACAATCATGTGTTGTCTCATAAGGTCCTTTTCAAGTCCTAGAGTCACTTCATTTGTCTTTGGGTTGATATCCGTTACATAAAATGGTTCAGTGCTAGGAAGATCACCAACACCCAATCCACGTCTTTGTCCAACAGTGAAATATGGGAATCCATCATGAGTTCCAATTATCTTACCATCCGTATCAATAAAATTACCCTTGTTGATTTCTCTCTTTCTAGAAAGAAATGCTCGGTAGTTATTATCTGGGATGAAACAGATTTCGTAGCTTTCTCCCTTCTTGGATAATGCTTCATAACCTCTATCAGCAGCCATCTTTCTTATGTCAGTCTTTTCATAACCTCCAACTGGAAAGATGGTTCTTGCAAGAACTTCTTGAGTAAGTCCCCACAATACATAAGATTGATCCTTTGTTACATCAACACCACTAGACAACATGTAACGACCATTTTCATTTCTGATAATAGCATAGTGTCCTGTTGCGATATAATCACAATTCAATTGATCAGCAATCTTTAATAATGCACCCCACTTGATGTGAGTATTACATAGGATACATGGATTAGGTGTTCTACCTTCCATATATTCATCAATGAAATTGTTGATAACAGAATCATTGAAGCTGTTACGGATATCATAGATTGTATGTGGGATATCATTCTTAACACAAATTTCTCTTGCATCATTAATATCATCCAATGAGCAACATCCTGTACTCTTGTTGTGTGCAATGTCAACACCAGAACTAGCATAATCCCATGTCTTCATGGTGATCCCAATTACGTCAACTTGATCTTCTTTGAGTAAGACAGCTGATATAGTAGAATCAATACCTCCACTCATAGCACATAACACCCTCTTTCCTTTTAAATGACTATATACACCCATGTTTTTATATTTTATTGTACTTCTTTTTACACCAAATAAATCAGCAACGTTTTGTAATGTTAATTTTTATTACATTAACACCATTTTAAATAAAATGGGTCTTCATTACAAAGACCCATATCATTATCATAAAAGGACCAATAACTAATCCTCAAGAATATAATCTTTAAACAAGTCCAAAAATGTAATTCCTAAAAACTTAGCTTGATCTTCACTTTCTACATAAAGGGCCGATGGAACATCCGTATCAGTATTATTATAATAAGTATCATAAGACGAAAAACCTTGCTCCAAATCAAACCAAACTCTATATTTACGTTGATTGGTGTTAGACCAAACTGGTTTCCAATTAGTAAATGATCGGATTGCCTTAACAATTATTTTAAGTTTTCTAAGTGCAATCTCATTCTTATCTAAACCATCAAGTTTAGAGTTGAATTGGCTTACATTGATGTTTTGTTGTTCGCAAGCCTTATCAAAGGATGTAATATCCTTGTAAGATTTAATTTTACTAGTCTGTCTAGCTATTTCAGCTAATTGTTCATCAGTTAAGGTGATTGAAACACCATTGATATCTATTTTCATGTTGAGTTTTGTTTAGGACACAAAGGTATGAAAAAAAATTGAAACAACCAAATTTAATTCAACATTGTTTTATTACTTAATAGTTTCTTCATTAAATGTCTTGCATTACAATGCATTGACCAACCACTATATGCTGAAAATGATCTTATCTTTCTTCGTTTATACATCATTCTAGCAAAGCTCTTTTTGATTGATTTTCTAAGCAATACATGAGTATGAAAGAATACATAACCAACAAAATCTATTCCTCTGATTTCAACCATAAAGACTTGATAGTTGTCTTTTATAGTCAATTTTAATTTGCTTCCAAGATACTCTCTCATTTCAGCTAACAAAGCATGCAAATAGGCTTTACTACCAGATAATATGACAATATCATCAGCATATCTAAAACAATATTTTACACCTTTAACCTCTTTCAACCAATGATCAAAATAAGTTAGATATAAATTAGCAAAGTATTGACTTAAATAATTACCAATTGGAATACCATCAGCACTATCAATAATCTCATCTAACAACCATAACAAATCTTTATCCTTGATTTTTCGTCTAATGATTTGTTTTAATATCTCATGATCAATACTTGGATAGAATTGTTTGATATCAATCTTCAGACAATAAGTTGTATTAGGAACATCCTTGAGTGCTTTTTTAAGGGCATTAGCTGCCCCATGAATGCCTCTTCCTTTAATACAGCTATAAGTATTGGAAGTAAACAAAGATGTGAAGATAGGTTCTAATTTGTTCATTATTGCATGATGAACAATCCTATCTGGATAATAAGGTAAGCTGGAAATTATTCGTTCCTTACCTTCGAAGATTTTAAACGTTTTATATGTTGAAGTTCTAAAAGTTTTATTTAATAGTGCTTCATTTAATTTTAAAATATTTAAATCTTTTTCTTTGTCATGTAAAACAACATCATATCTATTACGTTTACTCTTCCTAGCTTTTAAATCAGCCAGTTCCAAGTTTTCAATATCACAAATGTCATTGTAAAGATTTCCTACTCTCTTCATCCTTTGCTTTAATAGGAGCGTTTTCCGCAGATACTAACACCTAACTAAATTATGTAATTTTTTACCATGTTGGTAAGGTCTGTGCCGTTATGTTTAAGCAAGTTGCTGATGGAACATTCGTATTAGTATTATTATAATTAGTATCATAATACGAAAAACCGCATCCGTTTGGCACACAACCCTTTTATGAGTAGTATTCTTTATATTCTTCTAACGCAATTTCAATGACATATTTTGCAAGTTCTTGGCTTCTAAGACAAAGGGCCGATGGAACAGCCGTATAAGTACTAGTAAAATGATAAGAAGCATCATAAAACGAAAAACCGCCCTTCATTCTAAAGTAATTATACCATTTCGCTTCATTTTCGTCTTTCCAGTTTGGATACCAACCTTCATTTAGGGCTTTGATAATTACCTTAAGCTTCTTAAATGCAACTTCATCAGGTGTATCATTGGAATGATAAACTTCTTTTGGGTTGAGATCGAGAACCTTGCAAGCATCCAAAAACGATTTTACTCGATCTCTAATATTTTTTGGTATTGAGAAAAATTTCTTCAAAACATTAGTTTGCTTCTCATCAGATGCTTTAAACATCTCATCAACTTCAGATTGTGTAAAAGAAATTTCATTTTCAAATGGATTTCTTTTAGCATAATCTTCAATCTTGGTTTTCCAACCAGAACAAGCAATGTTATAAATTTCTTTAAGGTTGTCTCTACTAATTGTTTGATTTTTCATATTTTTCTTTTAGATGATTACAAAGGTACATAAAAAATTTCAATCTACCAAATTTTATTGATAATAATCTTTATATAAATGAATAAATTTTTTGCCACAGAATACAGCCAATTTTTCAGATTTTAAATAAAGGGCCGATGGAACAGCCGTAACAGTATGACCACAATGAGTATCATAATACGAAAAACCGCCTTTGAGGTTAAAATATGGAAAGTATTTGTTTTCATTACCATCCTCCCAATTAGGATACCAACCTTCATTTAATACTTTGATAATGATTGTTAATTGATATTCAGCTAAAAATTTCTTACCATTAAAACAATCAAAATTAGGAAGTATTTTTGAAATACCTAATTTATCACAAGCATCTTCAAATGAACTAATACCAATTGATTGACCAAAGGCTTCAATTGAAGCTTCTGCAATTTTAGCTTTTTCGGTATTAGATGTTATACCAAGTATTGTTGCAACGTCATCAGCTCGACCAAGAAATTCAATATCATTATACTTAGTTGATATGATCTTGGTCCAGTTTTTAACTGTATGTGATTTAGCAAATAGTTTCAACATTTTATTTTGGATTAGTTTCAAGATATGTACCAGATAAACCATATTTGTTTAAAACGGCAAATCTAGCACCTAAAACTTTTATTGGTTTATTGGTTAAATTTTTACATACAAAAGAATCATAGTTGTATGGATTATATGTTATGATAGCTGGTAATTGTTCATTTCGTGATTCACATTCTTCAGCTGTTGTGGCCATGCCACCTTGTTTGGTTATAATGCCTTTAGCAAATGCATGTACATTCTTTTCTTTCGTTTGTCTGACACGTTTATTTCCAACTTTAGATACTACAAATTTTACATCACGTAGCATGATACAATCAGTATGTCCAACTACTACAGAATTCTGTAATATAGAATAAACAACACCTTTTCGTGTTAGACATCGATAAACACAAACTGGCTTATCCAAGTTTATTTCTCTATCCTTATAGGGAGTAATTCGATTACCCAAGCCATAGTTTCTCATCAATTGATTTTGTTAATTAACAAAGGTAATGAATTTTTTTCATATAACCAAATTATTAATTTCTAAAACTAACTTTACAATTTTTACAAGACATAAATTCAAATAAGATAGATGTTCCTTTAACAGTATTCCAATGATTACACTGGGCACAATAAATATCACAACCCATTCGATCACCAGAATAAGTTAAGTCTTCACTCCATGTACCAATGAATTCACGATACTGACCTTTAGCACCATGTATTGGTTTAGGTTCTGTTATATTTTCAAAGTACTCCATCTTGTTCAATGCTATTTAAATTTGACAATAGATTCTCTTTTATCATTATATGAAGATGAGGGTTATCAATTATTTCTTTTCTTAATTGATCAGGATTTGATCTTCTGGTTTTAATATCAAATACAGGTTGATCACCATAATGAAAATCTACAATATTGCCATTTTCCCATTCTACACGAACATCACCCCATCTATAATCCAATTCAATAGGATCATAATAAGTATGATAACTAAGATACATTTCATGTACTTTACGAGTTTTTATATCACAGTATGTAGAAACTCGTCTATCAATCTTATATAGTTGTTTAACCTTATATTGCATATTACGAATCAAGTGTATATATTGAGAATCAATACACTGAATTCCATATGCCGTATAAGCAGAACTTATCCTACGATCAGCAACATCAGTTATGAAAATAGATTGATCGATATAAATCTTATCAAAATCTATTCCTTCTTCAAATTCTAATTCATATTGCATATCCATGAGTTAATGTATTTGTGTTGACAAACCTAATACAACCAAAAAAAGAAATATTAGATACCAAAAGAAAAATTTATCTCCATCAAACTTTCTTTTTATTTTTTTAAAATAAACCATTTATTTTTATGAATTAATTTCATTAATTATCACATGTGCTTCATCTAACAATGGTGGTTCTAGTTTTGTAATCATCTTTTCAATTGCAACCAAAGGAACCATTGCTTCTCGATTTCTATTTTGACTCACTAGTGTTTTATAAGGAACCTCAATATAGATGATCTTTACTCGTCCACCATATGATCTGAATAAGTCAATTAATTGACCTCTCATGTCTTTTGTTATATTTGTTGCGTTCCAAACGAAGTTTTGTTTTTTACGCATGAATTCTTTTGCTCGTTCTTTTGCAATTTGAATTACAGTACCATTTGCTTTCTTATCTGTTGGTTTAACCTTAAGCTCAACCCTGATACCATCAAGACTTACAATTCCATATCCATCAAGATGCTTACCAATATAAGTATCCTTTCCAGAACCTGGCAAGGCTGACATCATCACAACTTCAAACTTAGTTTCATCAAATGGTTCATAATTCAAATAACCACCTTCTGATAAATAAGTGAATCTACTTAATTCACTGGTAAACTTTCTTGGACCATACAAACACTCTAAATCAGCTGCATACAATTTGAAGTATTCAATCTTTTCCAATTGCTCAGCTTCATCATTACATATCCGACCAAGAATATCAGCCTTAGATAACATAGCTAACCAATGTATTGGTAATTGCATTGAAATACTAACTATGCTTCTTTCCACTCCAGAATCAGTAAGACTGTATAGAGGCTTGCCATGCCATCTAACCATCTTGCAAATAATTTCTCTCGTTTCAAAAGGACACTCATATTCTTTGTACAAAAGAATTCTAGCTGTGAATTCTCCACGCTTTGCATGTCTTGGTGCTGTGATACATATTCGTCCATCACGTTCTTCTTCCATCGTTGTTGAACGCTTTTCGATATCATGCATCAATGCACTCGTGAATACAATGTGCTTACTAGCTTCATTCAGTTCAATAAACTCTGGTAGCTTAATGAGTGCTTCACATACCATCTTGGTATGAATTTGAACATCACCTTCAGCATGCCAGATAGCATCTTGTGGAATAGCTTTCATATCACGAAACCACTCACAGTTCTTCTCTATGGCTTCCCAATTGGGTCCAGTATTTACATCGTAATATTTAAATTTCCAACTCATAAATTATGTATATAATGCACCATAATCTTTAACTTCAACTACAATGAAATCATATTTCTTTTTAACCCAGTTAATTACTTGTTTCTTTGTTAATCGTTTGTAATTTGGATCAACACCATCATATACTAATTCATTATCTTTCCATACTCGATAACAAACAGCACTACCATATCTAGCTGGTACATGATATGGTATTCTCCATTTTTTTACTATTTTAGCAACAGCTATATTCATAATTCATTACTTTTTTCAAATGCTAATTCTTTTGAACTTTCAATCATTTTATAAAGATCATCTGGATGTAAACCTTCATTCCATTCTAATCCACCACTAATATGAAACCGTTCACACTTCATGTGACATTCATCTTTACAAAGCGTAATACCATTTTCCTTTACATATCCACCATTTGGCATTTCACTCCGATCTGTAATATGATGAGCATCCAATTCTTCAGTATCTGTATGTTTCTTTTTACAGACCTGACAAATATTTTTATCTCTTTTAAAAACAGCTGTTCTAAACTGCTCTCTTATTTGTTTCTTATTAGTCATCATCCGAATTCAATCATTCCATTTGGATACTCATTCCAAAATTTAGTTAGTGCTTGTATTGTGTCTTCTTCTGACATATGAAATGCTAAAGCATTTTTATTATCCGATATATACTTTAGTGTTTGATCTAATGAAAATAATTGTACTTCAGTATATTTACTTCTAAAAATATCATGAGGTAATTTACCATTATCAGCAAATAATCCTTTACCAACTACATAACGATATAAAATATTTTCATCATCTGGTTGTTTATTAAACACAGCTTGCATACAGAAGCCATTTTCAACAAGTCTCAATTGTCTTTTTCTAACTTCTAGATGATAATCACAATATTCTTGTGACCAATTGTATGTAACTCTTGCATGATCATTTGGATTATCACAAATCTCTTTCCATTTATCCATCCATTTTTTATGATCATTAATCCAAATTTTTCGTGCTTCTTCAGCTGTACGTTCTATTTTAGTAAAGAACCAAGTATGACATCCCATATTATTTATTTTTTGCTTCCAATTCGTGTTTAAGAACTGCTCGTGTTATTGTTTTGCTCCAATGCACATCTGTTTGTACATGATTTTTTCGTACATATTTAAATACATTCTTAGCAAACGCATCAACATCATATTCTTCAATGTTTCTACTTACAATTCCTTCACGTGTACAATCCATTGGTGGATTGGTATTATTTTGAATTGATCCAAATACACTTGGCTTGCTAGCTAAATCCAATACCGTTTGTTTAATAAGATCAGTATCTTGAGTACCTTGAATTAATAACTCTGGAACAACTGGCAAGTCAAACATGGTAGCATACCATTTTGTTTCTTCCCATGATAACCATTTATCTAGTATCCTAACTCCAAAGACATAAAAGTGTTCTTCTAATCGTGGATAAATAATTGAATGAATAGCATATAAGTTTTCACCAAATATTTCAAGATTATTTTCTTTCAAATCAGTTGCCATAACACTTTGTTTTATCTTTAGGTGATTGGCCCAAGGATGAAGTGTTGGTGCAGCATGTGATCGAGCAAATACACCTAATGGTGATAAACAAGTGTTTTCACCATCCATCTTTTCAGTATGAAGTATGGTCTTAAATGATTTCACTTCTTCACGCCAATTACGATTTATCCGATCATCGGAGGTCGTACCAGGACTGAAGTCATAGTGATAGGTTCTTCCATATTTTGTTGATATACTCATATTTGTCTTCCTAATGCTGATGGGTTAGGAACATACTCATCAGCGTTTTCATTATTCATTTCCCAATAAAAAATCTCCCAGTATCCAGACAAAGAGTAACCCATGTCACGATACATTTGTCGCATAACTTCTGAGTTCTTAGTATAACCCATTGCATTAAACAATATCCAAATATCGTTTAAATTAAGTTTGCCACCAATTAAATCCCTAACAGTTGGATTAGCTTTCCAACGATAAGTACCATGTTCGTCTTCAATTATTTCGTGTTTATGATGCTTTTCTTTTTTAAGCATTTCACGATAATCTTTGCTGGCTTTACCAACTTCTGTTCTAGTTAATGTTTTCATTTTTGTGTTTTAAGATTACATCATCTGATATCTTGTAAGCAAGTATTGCCAATTGATTGTAATAAGTCATAGTTAAATCAATGATCTTATCAATATCACTCTTGGTGCAATAAATGCGTACTGGAATCATTCGTTCAGCATGAAGTTCACCTATTGGTGAAATCCATTGTCCCTTTGCTGGAGTAAGTATTGTCAAGCCATTGGCTAATGCTCTTACCTTAGCATCCCATACTCTGTGATATCGGGTTCTATAAGGCTTACCTTCATTAGATATGGTTGGGACAAGAATTTCCCAGAGACTCTTTGGTTCCATAGAACAAAGGTACTAAAAAAAATCTGAATAAACAAATTGGATTTGAGCTCCCACCCAAATTCGAATTGGGGCTTCTACCTTACCAAGGTAGTGTACTAACCGACTATACTACAGGAGCATTTTTAAAAGACTTGTTGGATCAGCCAAGTTAACTGGTTGGGATTCACCTAATGACCATAAGGCCCAATCACCTTCATATTTATTATAGAGTTCCAAGTGAAGCATACTAGTTGATGGGACCTTGCCTTTGTCTTTTAAAAGAACTGGGACCACCTTACCTAATAAATATCCTTCATTTACTATATCACCAACCTTCAGTGTTTCGTTGGCAATAACTTCACCATAGTTGATCGTTCCAGACCTACTTTTGATTGCAATTGCTTGTGTATTATTCCACCAAGGCATTTGAACCTTTTCACCAGTAAACCATTCAATTGCTACAACTTCACCATCTTCTATTGCGAAAACTTCATCACCTTCATTGCAATAAAGATCAACACCAGTATGTATATCGTGTTTACGAGTAACACCAAAGGCACCTAATTCATTCCCAATTGGAATTTCGTATTTATAGTTCTTAAGCGGAAACATTGTAACCTTTTACTGATTCAAGCAAATCTCTTTCTTCTTTCAATTTGATCTTTTTATTCTCATGCTTACGATACCATTTAGGATAATTATTTCCAGTCCAAGGATGACCATTAGCAACTTGATAAAGCATCTTTTCATTCTCAGCATCCATTTGATAAAGAACACCATCATGTTCTCTTCTATGTGTGATAAATGATTTAGTTATCTTCACAACCAATTCATATGATAAGGTACAGATATATGATTTGTCAGTATAACCATATCTCCAGTATCTTCTTTCTTTAGATGTATCCTCGTAGAAGAACTTCTTAGCTGTTGCTGAAAGATTATCATAAGTCATCTTATTGATCTTCTTCAATTTTGGCTTAATGATTTCCCAACGCTTGGTTTTACGATTCTTGTATTTGAAGTCTGGGTTCTTGGACCAGATTCTATCGTTACAAGTATTTAAAGCCTCTTTATACGCAGCTGAATCATCACGTCTTAAGATATCATCACGAAGGGTCCATTCAGCATTATAGCCATGATGAATAGGTTCTTCCAATTCAACCCAACCTTGATTGCGGATAGAATCACGGATTTGATCGGCATTCATTTTAAGACGAATGATCTCTTTTTCCTTGAAGAAGAATTTATTGCGTTTTTTTCTACTCATTTAAATAAATATACTACAATATGTTTAAAAATCAATATTTAATTTTACTTAAATCTATCCAACCGATAACCTTAAAATCTGGTTCTTTAACTTGTGGTTTAAATGTTATTTGTTGTTTTTTTAATTTTTCTCGATCCTTCTCTTTTATTTCTTTTCCATTTCGCCCTAAATGGTATTTATGACAAACCTTACATCGATATGGAACAACTTTATTGATTCTATGATCTAAACTGTTTAAGGCTTTTGCTGCTTCAATAGCTTCATCTTGAGTATTAAAAACCTTTTTTGGTTTCCATACCTTACGTCCATCAGGCTCTATTCTAACTAATGTGTTACAATCCATATCGCAAAGGTAATGAAAAAAATTATTAATTCAAACAATTACATGTTAAATTTCATTATAGATACATATCCATCATCCTCAATAACTAGTTCTTGTCTTAGTTTTAATCTTTCCCAAAGAGCTTTACTAAACTTATTCATTGATATGTTGGAACAAGAAATAGCTTTAGTATGCTTGTTTTCAATTAGAAAAGAAAGAGCTTCAATAAGAAAATCTTCACCAAGATTTTTACCAATGAAATCTTTTGTTAGACCATAACCCATGATTGATGAAATCCCATCTGAATCGTTTGGATTTGAATAAAAGAATCCTATTTTTTCACCAGTAATTCTATTTGAGAATTCTAGGATATAAACATCAAACCAATCACCCATTTTTAAGAATGATAATGATGATCTACATTCTCCAATAGAAATGTCAAACAAATTATTCATGAGCTGCTCACAGGATTCGAACCTGTACTACTTCACCTAACGCCAGTTGCAGCTGACTCGGTTCTCTTTCCGCTGGGATTTGCGGTGTTCTAGCCAATCGCACTAACCAACTGTGCTACCTCCCCAATTTAGTTGTGAGATTAATCCAGAATCACTGGTCACAACCACCATTTCCGCTGTAATGCACCCCAAGGTCTTATTCCAAAGACAAACACAAGTGTTCGGGCCAATACGGTTGAATTTCCAGTGGTAACGGCTAGAATCGAACTAGCGACACATAGATTTTCAGTCTATTGCTCTACCAACTGAGCTACATCACCATTTGCTGACCATTTACATCAGCCCCAGAAGTCTCTGTTTTTTTAGTTTATTGCTACTAATGGGATGGCTACCTCCACCATAAACTATTCCAAGATGTATCTTAGAACGTATCACCGCTGAAACAATACGAGGGCCATGGACAGCCCGAATACACTAGGTTTACTATACTCTCTCATCTTTTTTCTACTCTTGAGAGTTCCATTCCGCTAAGACTGGATTTGTTTCATATCACTCCGTAAAAGCTACGTGAATACTACTATTATTATAAACCTTGTTTTTTTTGATTGCAGATGCTCCGAACATCTTTACGTCTCATTGCTGAGTTAACGTTTGTTTTACAATCGTAGTTGGCTAATCGGTGTATTTCCCCGAAAATTTAAAGAGTGTGAAAACTTACAATCACTCTGCCAATTTTAAAACAGATTCATGGTGGCTTATGAGCAGTCGCATTGCTTTTCGTGGAGTATTTGAAGTCTTGCCTCATAACTTTGTTCCACAGTAGTTATACACCATGTCTCCCCTTACGTTATCCTTTCGTGCTATCACGCACAGCCAACTTAACGGCAAGTTCCCTTATCAGTTTGTTTTATTTCAGATTCATGTTCATATTGATGTGGACTAAACATCCAAGAACAGATTGTGGCCTCCGTACAACGTATTTTTTAGGGCCGAGAGTCTACCTCGTTTGACCAACCCCTTAGCTTCCGCTAATATTTTACGCCACTGGGAACGCATGATATTCGTGCTTATTGCTAAGCTTTACCTACCTCAGTACTCAGAATATGAATTAACATATCCCTGTCTGATAATCATGCTGTCGCTATTCGAATTACCGAGAGATCGCTACCTTAGGACCGTTATAGTTTCTAATTGCAGAAATGAATCTTTATTATTTTTAATTGCTAAAATGTCAATGAACTAGTGGGGGATGATGGGTTCTAACCACCGACCTGTATTACTACTGCTCTAACCAAATTCTGAGCTAATCCCCCATATTTACTTTGCAAAGTTACTAACTAAATTACGCTTTGTCAAGTATTATTTTTTAATATTTTTGAGGAACCAAATGCTCCTCTAACAGAGCACAAAGGTACAAAAGATTTTTGAATCTACCAAATTTATTTTTAATCCAAATAGATTTCAAAATAACTGATACAAAAATCATTAAACCAAACACCTCTATCGTAATAAAAAGCTAGAAGTTCTGGATCGGTGGCTTCTTCCACTCGTTTCACCATCTTATTGGCGATCTTTTGAAGGATTTTCTTTTTCATGAAACAAAGGTACTAAATAATTTTCGAATAAACAAATTAATATCGTATAAGCTTCTTGATCCTATTAACTTGTTCAAAAAGCTTATGATTGGTAAAATAACTCGGTATATCCTTGATAGGTATATAACCCTCACGTGATTCACCGTGTTGTTTATCTGTGAATTTAATAAAAACCTTACCATCTAATTGAAATTTCTTTCTATCAATTTCAATTATCGCTATTTCGTTTTCAATTCTACTACTGGTTGGGTCTTGACCCAATCGTTTTAATGTATCATTTAATAAAAGAATTATTTGACTCTTTAATTTAACCAACTTAGTTTCTTCTTCTGAATCACCATCATTCGTTTCATCACTTGAATCATCATCTGAAGATAATTCTTCGAGTGCATTATCTACCTCTTTTTCAATTGAATTATAAATGGAGTCATTATCGATTTCCATGTTATTATTCCCAGTTTCACTTATTTCTTCCCACACACTTTCATAATTTGTTGGAACATCATAACCTTCAAGTATTTCATCTGCTAGTGAAATAAGGTTATCAATAAATAATTGCTTATCAGTACTAAAGATATTTTCTTTAGTTAATGCCATGATAAATGGACCTATTCTTAGATTTAAATCAGTATCATCATTATCCAAATACATGATCGCTTTTATGCTATTACGAATTTTATCCCAAGCTTTTTCCTCTCCTTCATCTTTAGCTTCAGAATATTTAGAATCTATTTCACCTTTAATTTCATCAACTTTTTTATAACTTTCCAATAAATCCTTAAGACTTTCTTTATCCCATCCTAAACCATATGCTTTAAATTGATCCGCAAATTCATTATGATTAGTTATAAATGTTTCAAGATAATATTCATAATCTTCATCTAATCTATCACTATCACCATCATAATAACTATAATTATATCCATTGCTATTCCAAGTATCATAATCTAATTTTTCCAATAATTCATATACTGATGAATCCATATGTTTTTTCAAATAACTACCATAACTTGATGTATCAAAAGTTATATAACCATTATAAAATGTCACATCAACATCTTCTGGTATCATTGATTTTATTTTCTCATACGCTTCTTCATTACCATTATTAGCTAGTTTCAATAAATTTCCTATTGATTTATGTTCTTCTGTGAATTTATTTGGTAAGTGTTTTTGCAAAAATTCAAGCTTGTCTTCACCAAAGGTATGAACAAAGGCATTTATTTCTTTTTGATCTAGACTCTCTAAATATGATCTAATATCTTCATCAGATAAAATTATCAATTCAGTAAAATTCATCTTAAGTTGTCTTCTCTCTCTACCATCTCTTTTAAGATACTCTTCCAATTTCTTTTTACTGATTTGCGTATAGCGTTTTAAGATATCTTTTTTAGGTTTAATAAATTCAAATTGTTTATCATCCAATCCAATACCAAAAGAAACATATAAGTTTAATAAATCATCTGGTAAATTAGTCAATTGACGAAAAGTAATTGGTCTTGCAATTGTAGGATAGATATCTAAGTAGCTTCGTTTATCTTCATAACTAAGCTTCGCAAATTCTTGATCACTAATACCATTTTTAAATCTTTCATTCTTTTCTCTTTCTTCTGGTGTAAATGGTTTAGGTACCAACACATCTCTAATAACTTTAAGCTTAGGGTTTATTCCTAGAATCTCATTCCAGCTTAATTGCTTATCACCATCATTATTTGCCGATGTAACAAAATATTGTTGTGTTTCTAAATCATCCATCTTTGCATTCTTTGGAACTTGAATAACGAAAAAGTGATATGGATATTTGAATTGACCTTTAAATACATTCTTAGTCATATTCCAAACACCAAATTCTTTCTCAGCAAGCTTTAAATTCTTGACAAAATAAAACGCTGGTTCATATGGCTTGAATCTGTATGTATAAAACATATTGGATGAATCTGATCTAGCTACACACCAAGAATAAGGAAATTTACCCTTATATTTTATACAAGCTCTTGGTGTATCAGCATAATACACTTCAAAATTTTCATCTTTATAAACTGGCTTGGCATCAATTTCTATTTGTTCATTTCCACTACCAAAGGTTGATACACCTTGTCTACGTCCACCAACATAATCAACTAATTGTTCTAGATCATGAAAATCTGTGTAAGAATCGATATTGTTTCTTTTATCTGGAGCAACAGAAATATCTAAATCTGTATCAAACATTTCTTTGAACTTCTTATCTCTGATATGCTTAAACTTGTCAACGTAATTTTTAACCACTTCTGGATCGATACCTTGTTTTATAAACTTGGCACTTTGTGATTTAAAATCCTCATTAAGTATTTCTTGAAATATGTGGCTAATCTTCATTTTAAATGGTATTTCACTATAAATATCACTTAAAAGGTTAAAATTACCAAGATTTTGAACCCAATTTCCGATAAATTCTATTATTAAAATCATTTAATAATGATTCTGGTATGATTATACCGTTTTTTGAAAATTCTTCAAGAATTTCTCTTTTACTGAATGAACCTTCAACAATTCCATCACTCCATTCATTTACCCAAAGACCCCAAGATTTTTTACCAATTATAACACTTCTAACTATGTTAGGGTGTCTGGTTTTAATAACGATATTGTCTTTGTAATTTCCATTGTCGTATTTTCTGAATACGTTTTTACCTTCAATTTCATTCACATCAAATTGAATTGGATTTATATCACTACCACAAAAAGTAAGAATACCTTTTCGATGTGATTGTATAAAGAAGATGAAGATTTGATTAAATCCTTGTGAGTATTTTTGAAGCTTTCTTTCATGCTTCGATCCTATTTGTAGCTTACGTAATTCTATACGTTGCTGCTTGGTGCGTCCAAGCTGTTGCCCCCTTGACTTATCATTTTAATAGAGTTAATTCTTTTCGTAATTCACTTATCTTTCTTTGTGTTCCAGCAACATCAATTTCCTTAGTAGTGGAAGTCTTTTTAGTTAGAGCTGAAATCATTTCATTTTCTAAATATTGGATTCTTTCTTGAAGCTTGGCTTTCTTTTTTTCTAACTTTCCCATTACTAGGTATTTTAATCATGTGTTATTTGCAGTGGTGCTAGGAATCGAACCTAGAATTCTGGCGTGAGAGGCTAGTTTAATTGCTGAACGTAATCTTAACAGATTAGCTTTTACATTGTGATACCATTTCACTACACCACTAGTTGAGAGAGCGAGTTTCGAACTCGACTTTTCCACCCGTCTAGGTGGCGTACTAACCAATTATACTATCTCCCAATTTTGCAGTCATAGTTGGATTCGAACCCAACCTAGAGGAAGAATCGAACTTCCATCTCACTTAGTTCCTACTACCATTCGGAAACTTTTGTATTTGTTAATTTGCGGATGTGACGAGAGTTGAACTCGCTCCATACTGCGTGACAAGCAGACATCTTAACCGTTTGACCTCACATCCATTTTAATAACAAGAACCACTCATTGACTAGACGAGTGTTTGGTTGTCAACCATCCTTTTAGTGGAGCGTAAGGGAATTGAACCCTGTTTTTCAGAATATCTTGCAAGGATATTTGGCTGCGCCTGTGCAACACCCCATTTTAATTTTGGCGGTTCTAGAGGGAGTTGAACCCTCATTCTTCCTAGATCGACAATCTAGTTCCCAACCCAGTGGGCTCATAGAACCAAGCGGAGAGTACGGGATTCGAACCCGTGGCCTTTTGCGTGACAGGCAAATATTGTAACCAGCTCTACTAACTCTCCATTTAATCCGATTACGTTGATTTTTTACTGCTCGGATTGACACAACAAAAACACTTGTAAGATGTACGAGACTCGAACTCGTGTTTGCCCCTTCAACGGGGCTGTCCTAGGCCACTAGACGAACATCTCTGACCACTAGAACATCTACAAATGCTTTTCATGGCCTCTACTTTGATCATTGTAGTGATCTCCATATAGTACTGCGTATGGGATTCGAACCCATGATACTCTTACGAGTTCCACCTTGAAAGGATGGCGACCTAGACCGCTAGTCAAACGCAGCATTTTTAATTATTGCAAGTATTTCTCTTGGTGTTATTACTTCACACTTAGATTGTATCTCAACAATTCTTTTCTTTGGTATATCATAGTGATCTTTATGAAACCAACATTTTTTTATTCCTAATTCCTTAGCCATTTCATGTAAGTTCTCGATTGAATACGGAACACATACTAGATGGCGTTTATTATCACATTTGTATTTCATAATTATAAATACTTGTACTCCCAAGGAGAATTGAACTCCTGTTTTTTGGTTGAAAACCAAACGAACTAACCACTATTCGATGGGAGCATTTAATAGTCTTTCCTATTAGTCTTTAAATGGGTTATGAATATATTCATTAGGAAATTCCTTGATAAATAACTTCCTCAATTTAGAATATCTTAAATTACCTAATTCCTTTAGATTATATTGAGGTAAATTTTCTAATTCTTGTATCCAATGTATTCTAACAAGAAGTATATGAAATCTAATATGTCTACGTTTAACAATCCATCTTGAATATTTCCATTTCAATAATATTAAAAATTTCTTCATAATTCTTTAGTTATTTTCTTCCTTTAATCCATCCTTGTTCTATAAACGAATTAATATATTCTTTTTTTATTTTTTTATGTTCACCTTCTTTCGTAATCCAACAGGTATCATATTGAGAATTTTTATTTCCATTATGTTTACCTTTATGTGATTCAGACATCAATTCAATTGTTTCAATACTATGATTTTTCCCTGTCATGGTATCATACTTAATTTTACCATTTTTATGAGCAATTTTCACATTCTCCAACAAAGTTTTTTTTATTCTATTTCCAAATAATTTATCCTTTTTAAATCTTATAGCGAAATTTTTAGGACCATCTGATGTAATAAATTTATGTTTATGTTCTTCATTAACAAATCCACCATCTCCACCTTCCTTCAAATTCATACATAAATCTTCACCAATCAACTCTTTTGTCACTAATTCCTTCTCTCTGTTTTTCAATAATTCTCTTGTTGGTAACCACTCAAGTATTTCCTTAGTATGATTCTTTTTACCATGATAGTTAATACTAAACCAAAGTCGTTTTCCACTACCAAAATAACCATCATTCAAGTTATCTGTTGAGTGCATTCCTATGTAATATCTATTTGTTACATTACATGTAATTTTATAGATGTAATGATATTTTCTTTCTTGTCTTGCCATATACTAAATATACGGCAAGGTACAAAAAAGTCAAGGTCATCCCTACGGAATTTGAATCCGTGTTACCGCCTTGAAAGGGCAGTGTCCTAGACCACTAGACGAAAGGATGATTAGTGGAACTTCCAGTTATCGAAGCTGGGACGCAGACCCTAACTGGGTCTCGCTCTACCATTCTGAGCTAAAGTTCCTTAAATCCAATATGTCAAATAACGTTGTTGTGGACCTTCCCAGTTTCGAACTGGGCTCTCATGTTCTTCAGACATGCGCTTTCACCAGATTAGCTTAAAGTCCATTTATTTCTTTTTCAATTAAATCATTACTATGTCCATTGTTATACAAATCAATTATTATTTGTATCATTTCCTTTGTAATATGACCTCTTGATTGATTTTTCATGTTTTCTAGATGTGTTACCCATCTTAAATTTTCAATTCTATTATCATTTTTTACCCTATTAATATGATCAATAAATGGTTTATTATCTGGATTTTCAATAAACGCTTCACCTATCAATCTATGAAGAATACAAGTTTTTCGTTTTCCATTGAAGTACAAACCAACTATTTTATATCCTTTACTATCATTATGTATTTTAACTAATTTTCCTGTTTTAATGTTTTTAAGATTACCAAGAGTTGAAACCTCGTAATTACCTTCTTTTATTTTTTTCCATTTTTCCATTGCAATATATGTAAAAAAAAAAGGTTGACTTCGGCCAACCTTTCTTATCAAATTAATTATAACGTTTTCGTTAACTTTTGACAATAGTTGACCTTCCTTGGCTTTTATCGGCCTCGGCTGCAAAAAATGCAAAATCAAATATGTTGTTAACTGTTTTCATTGTTTTTAGTCTTGTGGGTTTCCCCTTGTCTTAATAAATATGTCGTTTCTTTTAAATGTTACACAAAGGTACTAACTATTTTATTAAAAAGCAAGTCTTTTGGCAATTTTTTTTTAGTTAGAAGAATAAGTCTTGATCAAAGAAGTAAATTCTGTGTAAGTTTCTCTACTAACATTTTTGTTTTTGTAGTTAGCTTTAACTCTTGCTTTGATGTCAGAAACATAATTTCTTCCGAAGTTAGCTTTTCTTGAAGCTTCTGATAATGAGATTTTTTGTTTAATGGCAGTCTTGATGATTTTGATACCATTTTTAACACTGGTTTCTGTTTTGGTGTTTGTCATAAATTTTGGTTTTTGTTTTTTGTTATATTGCAAATATACTAAATTATTTTATATCTAGCAAGCTTTTTATTTAATTAGTCTTAACATAGAGTCTCAGCTTATCTTGATTCAAGAGTCCTTTCATACCATATCCTTCATCATAAGAAGCAAAGATATCTGAAAAATTATCAGCTGAGAATTTTCTAAACCATCCACCAGTTAAATTTGTTGAGACTCTTACCAACGCATACTTGAAAGCATCTTTATGTGTAAAGGCTGGAATATTTGACTCTCCTTTAATAAGAGGATAAAGACATCTTTCCAAAGCAATTACATAACACTCTTCAAGAACTTGTTTAATCTTGTCCTCATGAGATAGAGATTCAAAAAGAGACTTATGACATTCAACTGTTTCGTCAATCTTTGTTCTCAAATACATTGGTTTATCATAATGAGCCATTATCTCATGAATTGAGTCATGTTCATAATAATATTTAACCTTATCAGTGAAAAATACCGTACTATCTTTACCTTTTAATTTAGGTAAATGAAGTCGTTTAAGTTCAGCTTCGTTAAAGGATAGAATAAATTCTTCTCCCCAACTTTTTGATAGCTCAGTAAGTTCTGGTGTTAATTTAGTGATCTTAAGTAGCTCTGAATAATCCATCAAGTGTTTAAATGATTTTCTAAACTTGCCTCGATAAATATACTTGTGACTATTCTTGATACTTAAAACAACATCTAATGGTGCAACTACCTCAGAGGTAGTTGCATTACAATAGTTTAAATAACGTTCTCCAGTTGAATTGGGATGAGCGACAAATATATCAGTTCTTTTTCCATCTTTTATAACTGAATAAAATCTATCAGTTGCCTCAACACCTGTTAATTTAGATGTTTCAAATGGAGTAGCGATGACATCTAAGTCTTCTGGCTCTCTTAACTTACTTGCTGTTGATCCTATTATTAGCAATTTGAGTTTTCGTCAAAGTTAGCATATTCATCAGTCATTGCTTCGATGATACAAACTGATGCTTTTGTATTCAAGTTTTCGAATTCACCATTAAGTGATTCAATTGCATTTTCTCCAGCACGTGCTGTCAATTCGCCATCTTGTACTTTTACAAGGATTTCATTTAAGCGAACATAGTATTTCTTTTGTTCTGCTTTCTTTTCTTCTGCTGTCATTTTCATTTTTGTGAATTTTAAGTGTTAATTTTTATTTTTACAAAACTACACCTAATTTTTGAAACCTACAAGTTTTATTTTTGATTATTTCTAAAATGTTCTTTAAGTTTCTTTTGTCCAAGTAATTCCAACAACACATCACCATGACAGGGTTCTGGTTTACAAAAACAACCAAGTACCTTTCCTTCAAGCTCATCTAATGCTTCCATTAATTCTGGACTAGCAAGGATGTGTTCTTTATACTTAGCAAGAGCTTCTTCTTTTGATCCAACTACTTCTTTAGCTAGTGTTGGCCGATCTTTAATTATTGTAAAAGGACAACCCCATTTACTACCTCTGCCAATATACACATCATATGGATCATGTTTAAGATTTACCAGTTTAGTTACCATACTTCAATTTCCAATATCCTTGTTTATTTAATCTGAAAAATGTTACATATTCCTTAGGTACATCAATGAATTCTTCTTTATAAATATCAGCATCATATAATTCAAATGCTTCAGTGCAATACACACTAACTGGTTTATCTGTAAATTTACTGATATCAGACATCTTAATCAAACCAACTTCAGTATAGTCAAGACCCCAAACGAAATAATAATCACATTGTGAATTCCTTTTCCTTATTGGAATATGAACAGTTGAGTAGATATCTCGAATTTTTTTAAAATTACCCCGATATTCATTTTCAACACTTATTACTTCACCTTTATCATTCTTGAATATTAAATCATATTTTTTGAAGTGTTCTTTTTCAACATCACCTATTAATTCGTAGCCTCTATTTTTCATAAGTGATATAGCAGCTTTTTTTGCACTCATATCACACTGTCTATATATATGAATATCAAATTCTCTTTTTGCTTCACTCATATCAATTAAAAACGAATAATTTCTTTATCATATTAATTAACAGTAATGGTTATTCCTAATGACATACCTAACCATAGAAGACTTAAATTATATGACATTGGTCCAAAATGTCTAAATTCTTTTTTATGACCAAATCTACTAGGTATTAATGTTGGTATAAGTGCTAGTTCACTATTATATTTAGTAAAAGATACTGAATATTTTTTTGTTAATGTTAATGTTGTTCTCATATTACAAATATACATAAAAAAAGCCGAACAATCAAGTTCAGCTTTTAGATAAAAATTTAGGTAGTTTTCTTCTTTCTGAAAGTTGGAGTTTGGCTATGACAATTAGGGCAAAGAATTCTAAGGTTTTCTAATCTATTGTCATTACTATCACCATTGATATGATCCAATTCAAGTGTCATTGGTTTACCATTCCACTCACCAGTATTACCACAACTTAAACATTTATTCTCTAATAATCCAGTAAATATTAATCGTCTTTTTAGATGAGGTGAATCAAATGTTACTTTATTAGCTAAGATATCCTCCATCTTAACCTTACTCTTAAGTATTCCCTTACCAGACATATTCCCAACATAAATAATATCCATTTTTTTTAAGTAGATATTAAGTGTATCTTGTTTACATCCAAGTTCTTTTGATATGAAAGATTTAGGTTTATTTTCTGAAATCCAAATTAAAATTTCGTCTTTTCGTTTAATTATATCTTTTCTCATATATTAAATATATGGTAGACATGTGAAAAGTACACAATACGTGTTAAAACATTTTGTAGCCCTCGTGAGATTCGAACTCACACTGGATGGCTTCTTAGACCATTGCCTCTACCAATTGGGCTAGAGGGCCAAGTTCAAGATGGTTGTATGGAATTGAACCACTGATTTATTTTTGAGATAAATTTTTAACCTGTTACTTTGCTGTAACCATCTTTTGTGAGAGTGGTGGGACTCGAACCCACAAGCCTTTCGGCCTCCGTTTCTAAGACGGAGCTGTATGCCAATTCCAGCACACTCCCATAAATACTAATAGCTGAATGTATCCCAGTTTACCATTGACTTACTTTGACCAATCCCAATCTTAGTTGTTGTTGGTTTTAAGAGCTTGGACTTATTTCATTGCCAAGATAAACACGCAAATATTTCAATTTACGTAGTAAGCACTATTAATATTTGTAGCCTAGAACGGACTCGAACCGTTACGTCTTGCGACACCAGATTTTGAGTCTGGCGTGTCTACCAATTTCACCACAAGGCCATTGTGATCATGTTGTAGCCCAAGTGGGATTCGAACCCACAGTTGTACAGATTTTAAGTCTGTTGTGTCTAACCAGTTGCACCACTGGGCCATCTAGTAGGGAAAAACGGACTCGAACCGTTACGCCTTACGGCAAGGGATTTTAAGTCCCTCGTGTCTACCAATTTCACCATATCCCCATAAGAACATATGTTCTTATTCATTTTCTTTCCATTGAGAATTTCGATATCCTTTCCAAGAGAGGCTGTGATTATCTCTATTTCTATTACAACCTCTGTTAGGTGGACAAATCGGGCAACCCATGTTTTGTCTTAAAGCCTTGTTATACACTTGGCTATTCATTGTGTGTTTCAGTGTCTTTTTTTCTCTCATGTTTCACTGTGCTTTATTATGCACTAGGTGAAACCATCCGCTTTTAAATTCATCATTATACTTTTTCTTCTTTAATGGTTGATGACTTGCAACATTCAAATAATTTAGCTAATTCTGGTTTAATTTTACCTTTCAATCCATTTAAAAGACCAGAATCTTCCCAAGCTTTTGTGACTTTTTTGATCTTATCTTCTTCTATTTTTTTCTTAAGATCACTTAAACAAGCTGAGTGAGCAAAGTGTGTTTTATCAACAACAATTGCCATGCAACTAATTGGTTTTTCGCAGTATGAGCATGTAAAGTAAATCATGTTATTTTGTATTAAATTTTTAGTAGCCCCTGACGGAATCGAACCATCTACGCTTGCATGTAAGGCAAGTACACATCCATTGTGAATAAGGGCCATTTGTTGGACTTGAGAATTTTGAAATCTCGACTTCTACCATGTCATAGTAGCACTCTAGCCTCTGAGTTAAAGTCCAATTTTTGAGTAGAGCAAAAGGTAGGGATCGAACCTACATTACAGTCAACCAGACATCCTGATGAGAACCATCAGGTAGAGGATTGATGACTATTCCTCCGTTTAAAAAGCTAGCGTGTATACCACTTTCACCACCTCTGCACTACTCAATATTTTAAAGAACTGTGGGAATGACAGGGTTCGAACCTGTGACCCTCTGCTTGTAAGGCAGATGCTCTGAACCAGCTGAGCTACACTCCCATGATAGGATTAACCTACCTTTATAAATTCACCAGCATCAATCGCTTTTTGAATCCATCTGATTAATTCTGATCCTTTTACTTCGGCACCAAATGGTGTTGATCCTAAATCAGAAGAAAGCTTATCGAATTTAATTTCTTCAAAATCATCCATTCCATCAACAGGTTCTTTTATTTTTGTAACTAATTTTCCTTCAAATTTATAATGAAAATTAGTAGCATCATAAATACCAGATGTTACAACATCATCCAATTTAACTTTATCAAGTGTTGAAATAGGGAACTGAAATTTACCTTCATTAATTTCAACAGTATAATATAAATTACCAGATTGGTAATGGCTAAATACTGCAAAGTTTTTTGACTTGTATAAGTCTTTTTTTATTTCATTCTTGTCAACCATCTTAAACAATTTTTTCTTTTGTATATTTTTTTTGCTCTGATTTTTATTTCTTTTTCTTTTAAAGCATTTTCAAATAATATTGCTTCAATTTCTTTTTTCACTTGATTAGGCATATCCGTTTTCTCGTTTCCATTTTTCATGCATTTGATGAATGGTATCACCCACACTTGCACCTTGTCCTTCGACTATATTATCAAATCCATTTTCTTTTGTGATCATGGATTCTTCTGCTTTGATGGCACCTTTGAATTTCATTCCATAAGCACCTTCCATTTGTTTGGTTGCTGGATTTACATCACCCCAACCAACTCTCCAATTTCTTGGTTCAATATATTCAACGAAATATCTTTTACCAGTTTCTGGATAAAAATAAATCTCTCGTCCTGTTTCATCCCTATCAATAAGGAAATCTTTTTTAATGTCTGTCATAAAACTATTTTTACTCTTTGTTATTTTGAGTTCCCAACTGGATTCGAACCAATGTAGGAGGATTTGCAATCCTCAGCCTAGCCACTCGACCATGGAAACTTATTTTCATTACTTGAGCACATGATAGGATTCGAACCTATGGTTGTACAGTTTTGCAGACTGCTGCTTTGGACCACTCAGCCACATGTGCATTAAAAAAGCCCACCTTGTTGGAGATGGGCTTTCATGTTTAAGTATCATAACTTAACAAGCATAGCCCATCCTGTCTAGCACTAGACATAACAATAAAAGGACTGATGTGTTGTTAATGTTTTTCATTTTGTTTTTCTTATCGAATTTCTTCGTTGTTTAATAAATATAAGCAAAGGTACTAAAAGTTTTGGTAATTGTCAAGTTTTTTGTTGTTTATTTTGATATTTATGATAAAATAAGTCATGATCAAAGAACTTCTTAGGAAATATTTATTGGAATATGCTATTACTGAGGCTGAACCCACTGGTCATTTTGGTGATAGAGTTAACGAAGTTATTAACAATATAGTGTCAATTCAAATTCCTCCTACTGCTTATTTACCCAATATTCCTAAAGAAAAACAAGACGCTTGGATTATAAGTCAGATACAAACACAACTTAGAAATAAAATTAATGCTGTAAAAGAAAAACAATACCCAGAAGGTAATTCTGGAATTTGTGTCTTGGTTCCTTTAGGTCTTATAAAAATACAACCAATGAATGGTGTTGCATCAAATATTATAGTAACAGCAAAAAGAACAGAAGGATTAATGAGTGGATTTAATTATTATATAGCAATTTATGATAATCGTATGCCATCTATCGTATTAGCTGACCCTAAGAATCCAAATAATTCATCGCCTGGTAATCAATTGTTAGCTCATATGAATAACAATATTAAAAGAGGGGATAATGTTAATAAAGCTAAATCTTTCGTTGATAAAAGCTTTATGAATAATATTGTTGTTAATATGAGAGACTTTAAAGCTTAATACTTATAAGCCCAATCATCATTCCAATAATCATCATTCCCAACAAATTCAATATAAACACGTATATTATTCTTATGCTTCTTAACAGTAAATTGTTTAACTTCTCCTGTGTTAGCTTTTACGATTTGTTCAGCTTCATCAAGATTAAGTGTAGTTAAATTTCCATTATAAAACGTGATAATGGCATCAACTGGCTCATTTGTCTTGTTATTGATAATACTATTAACCTTAAACGAGCTAACACCATATTTAGCTACCAAAGCTAAAAAAAGACCAGTTAAATTTACGTTTTTCATAGTATTATTTTTGATTACGAAGCAAAGGTAGGTAAATATTTCAATATTTCCAAATATTTATATGTGAATCTTATGAAAATTCTAGAAATCTATAAAAATCTACTAATTGAAGCTGAAGTCGAAGCTTGTGTCAAAAAATTTGGTCATGAACTATTCGGACATGAATTAGGTGGAACTGAGGCTAATACAGGTATTGAAAATTCATATGTTAGGGATATTTCAGACTTTACAGATAATAAATATGGTGAAGAGATAACACCAGAATTTGTACGTGCTGTTAGAACACTAAGTAGTTGTATGAAACAATATCCAGAAGTGCTTATTCCAGAAAAAACAAAGGTTTATAGAGGTTTAACCATTCCAGTTAAATATTTCATAGAAAAAGGTCAACCAATTGACATTAAAACTCCATTTCCATACACTTATAAAGCAAAAAATCAAATTCAAAGCTGGACCAATGATTTTGATGCTGCATCTACATTTGGCAATCATGACACCTTGAATGAAGTTGCTAGGAATATCAATTTTAATGATTATAATTCACCACAAGCAAGAAAAGAGTTATTACATGATATGATTAATGAAGAATTAAGAATGGCTTTTGTTTTAGAATATACAACCAATTCAAAAGAATTTATCTTCAAATCTAAATATTTTAAAATGTTATCAATGGCCCATCATGAAAATGAACTTATTAGAATAGATAATAAACCAATCAAGGTAATTGCTAAGTTCAATGATCATTCTGATGTATTTTTAACTGGTAAGGGTCTCACTTTACTTAAGTATATCAATCAAGCAATACTAGAATCAAAAAGCTTGACTAAATAATAATTTTTCATTATTATTGTAAAATTATGGGATATGTATATCTATTTCTGGAAGTTGATGCAATAGGTAAGGAAACTTACAAGATTGGTATTACCAAAAATAATCCAAATAAACGCATCAAACAATTACAAACAGGTAATCCTAGAAAGATAAGTCTTATTAAATATTATCAATCAGAAAATTATTTGAAAGTGGAAAGATGGTTGCATAAAAAATACTTAATAAAAACAGAAGCTGAAAATGAATGGCGTAATCCAAGTGATGAAGAAATAATTTCATTTAATGAAGATTGCAAAAAAGCTGATGAAATTATAACTATGATGTTAAAGGAAAACCCCTTTTATAAATAATTAAGCTGAACCATAACGGTATGATGCCCAACAATCATGTTCATCATTCCAGAAAAAACCTAAGGTATCTAATTCATCTTTATCTTCTTGTGATACTTGATCTTGAGTAACTCCCATGATCATTAGAACATCATGTTCACAATGTGTTGGAGAATTGCAATCATTATATTTTAAAAATATTATCAGTGCTTTAATAAGATTTTTCATATTCTTTAGTTGTTAATTCATAATACATTTTCAAGAATTTTCTTTTGGCTTTTTTCTGAGACCAACATTTGAATTTTTTATTATTATTGTTGACAAGATTCTCCCATTCCAAATGAATCATTATCTTGTCAATTTTTTTAACTTCTTTATCAAAAGGATATTGAATTTTGAATTTGCTTGCAATAGCAAGCATTAATACTCGTTCAAACTCCTTGTACTCTGGCATTCTAGCCTTAATTGGACTAGGCATATCCAAAATAAAAGCTTCAGTGCTATCATGTAAAAGAGTTGCCAATTTATTTTTCTTTTTAGCCATTCTAGCAGCTAATACACTATGTTGTGCAACTGAATAATGTCTATTTAGATGACCAGCAAATCTAGGCTGTGCAGCTAAAGAATGTGCAATATCTTCAATACAAAACATTTCAGGTGTTGGATTAAAAATATTCATGAAAATACCAGAATTAGTTCTGATACAATCTTTAGGTAAATCTTCTAGGTTCATGTTTTTAAGGTTTTAAATATAACTCAAAATCTTTATATATGTCTTCAATACTATGATTTATAATATAATCATCATAAGTTTCATCTTTAAAAATACTATCAATTGTTTTTTTGAACCCAGACATTGCATCACCAAGTTCTTTACCTTTTAGATCATATTTACGCATTACATCACCACCATTGAACTTAGCTTTTATATACAACTTCTTACACTCTTCATATTCAAGTCGTCTAATTTCAGTCATTACTCTTGCTTCTGGAAAATGTTCATCAATAACATCAATATAAGCATCTTTGTTATCCAAATAAGTATCCTTAAAAATATATTTATGATCATCATCTGCAACGTTATGATCCATCCATTCAAGAAATGACATATATGATTTTCGTTTCAAATTTCTATCTCTATTGATCTTGTTCAATTTATCCAATTGAAACATTTCCCAATTGAAATAAGGACTCGTTGCTATATATACAAATATATCTTCCAATTCATCAAAACCAGCTTCCCATCTTTCATAAGATAATCCAAGAAATTTAAAAATTTCTTTATAATTCTTTGATATTGGAATACGACCAATATTCATACCCTTATAATAGTGTTCATACCAAAGACCTTCTTGACCATATTTTAACCCAAAACCTTGTGCTATTCTGCCAATAAAGTTTCCAAGATCATTATATGATAAATACATTTCATTGGAATCGAAGTGTTCTTGTGCAAGTGTTATAAGATCAATTTGCAATTCCTTATAATCAAAAGAATAACAATTCCCATTGTGAAAAATTTCGATTGGATTGAAGGTTTCAACTATATAATCTCTAACATTACGATCAAAACCTTCCATTGATACAATTAAATCAGCATCACCAAATGATTTCTTATTGCTATAAAATAATGGCATTGCAACACGCTTAAAGTCTTTCCTTAATGTATCAATAAGTTCCTTGCTGATAATATCAAATTCAGCTCGTTCATATCTACGTGTATGTGCTTTTTTAAGTGCTAATCCACCCATATTTTTATAATACTTTAATTTCTGTTATACTATCAAATGTTTTGGATGCTCCATTTGTGAATTTTATCAAATAGGTTTTCCAATCCTGAGTTTCACCCCACCAGTCATTTTCAGCTGTATCTGGAGTGATTTGTCTTGAATGGTGTTGTGGGATGACTTCTTTGATTTCAAGTTCTACCTCAACCTTCAAATCAGTCATAATTTTCATCTTTTTACCAACTAATAATTGTAATACATCCATGATTTTATTTATTTACCATTTCAAATCTTGAAGGATGACACCAATGAATTGTTTCACCATTAGGTAATTGTTCTTTAGTTTCCCAGCTTCTAACATAATTTAATTCTGACACAAGACCAACATCTAAGTGTTGATTGCCTTGACTATCCAGAATTATTTGTTTAATTGTATAAATCTTATCCAATTCAAGTGCTGGTGCTTTATCATTTCCAGCTAGTGGAGCGATATTAATCGCTTTAACTTCTGTTCCTTCTTCAAAAATTATTTTCATATTTGTTTTATCTTCTGTTTCGTAATGTGCTTTAAATCGTTTGTTATCTTCATCAGATACATCATTACCTTCCCAATCAAGAATTCCTAACATTTTATCAATATCCCATTGTTGTTGCATTGGTAATTTAAAAAAGTTCTTAGGACGTAAGAACGATAACTCAAACATTTCTTTTTCAGTCTTCATTTATTCTTATTTTTAAAATTTATTCTAATTAAATGTATTTTTTCTTTAAACCAAATAAATAATAATTTTTGTTGAAACCAATTTAACTTTTTACCGTTTTTCCACGTTTTAGCTGATTCATTAAAAAATGACTTATCTAGCATTGGATATTTTTCAAGAATTTCTGAGGCTCTTTGATTAAAGATAGGTGTTTTTTCAATCCAATCTCTATCCATCTTGTAATTCTTATCTGCTGGTATACTACCCCAAATAAGTTCACAAACAAAACGCATTTGTTTATCAGTTAACTTTTCCATTATTTAGCTGGTGTGAAAACAAAGTATTCATCAAAATTCTGATCTCTATCAGGTGATTGATAATTAACATGCCATCCATTCTTTCTAAAAATAGGTTCAAAATCCATCCAGTTATTATCAAATAATTTATCTCTTGTGATTGTATTATCCAATTTGATTATTTCAGATACAATGGCTTTTTGTGTTATAGATATGGACTTACCAACAAATTCTTTTTTTAAAAGATTATTTACTGCTTCAATAACAACACTAGGAATAACATTTTCAATGTTATCTTTTAAATCTGTTGGACTAAGTGGTTTTACATTTTCCATGTTTATTGGCTTAGGTACAAACAAAGGTACTGATAATAAATGATATATGCAAGTTAATTAACGTTTACCTTCCTTAAAGGCTGATTTCGTTTTGTCAGAAAATCGCTTTAAATCACCAAGATTTAAATGATATTGTTTTGCATATTCTTCAATTGCACCAATCAAATCACTTAATTCACACATGATAAGAATTTTATCACATTGATCATAAGCATCTGTAAGTTCTTCAAATTCTTCTCGTATCTTTGAGAATTCTCCTATCTCACCTTTAGTGATTTCTCGTTTATGATATCCCATAGAGTTTAATTAATGACGATGTTCTAGGTTCAGCACAACCAGTAGCATATATCCAATCAAGGAATTCACAACTTCTGATTCCATAACTACCCAATTCCTTACCATATATTTCAATATCAAAACCGATATCAGTTGTAAGAACCTTTAGTCCTTCTTTAAAATACTGTTCATAAAAACTTAATGCTTTCTCAACAATATTAGTCAGCTCCAATTGAGTTATAGTATCGGTTTTTATCAATTCATTCTTCATGAAATATTTTGTATGTGTGAAGTCAAAAGCTTCAAATCTAAAACATGGTGTTATAGTTTGATATTGTCCCTTAGGTAAAAATCCTTTCAAATATAAATATAAAAAAGACTGCTCACCAGATGCTACTAAGCATTTATTGTTATGCTTAAGCTGAAAGGAAATACGATCACTTGGTTTTGTGATATTATCAACCTGTTCTGAGACTGTCCAAGGACTTTCTACTCGTTGGAAACCTCTTGCTTCATAAAAATTAATAGAGTCGTCTAATAGCTTATAATTGATCATGTTGTTATAAAACCTTTTTTAATTAAATCATGAATATATATACTATGGAAGATATTTTTTTCATTAGCATAGCCAATACTCATATGAAGACCCCAAAATGGTCGGCCAAGACCTAATTCTGCTCGAATGCTATGAAGCAACTCACGTTCATCTTGTGGAATATTCAACCACCAGATTCTATCATCTGTTTTTGGATTTAAATCTAGTGTAATTGGAATTACTTGGTTATGCCATTTAAGCTTTACAGCTTCCCATGTTGCATCAATCTGTTCAATGGTTTTAGTGCCATTGATGCTTAGGTCCTTGATACTATCATTAATGAATGATATGTGACCACCACGAAGTGGTTTATTAAGAATCAAATTATAACGCTTGTTAACAAACCATGCATAATAATCTGTTACATCACCATCAAGATGAACCATAGCCATTCGTTTCCACGATGACTGTACATTATGTTTCTTTGTCTTGTTCTCGACTTCAAATGCTATTTTACCCGTAAGTGTTATTTGGTCAGACATATTACAAAGGTACTAACTTTTTTTATGGTTTCCAAATATCTTTACATTTTCATATAAAACAATATATTTTTAAGTATGACACTAGAAGAGCGAATAAATTATAATAGAGCTTACGGTAAAGCATATCGTAAGAATAATAAGAAAAAATTGGTTGCTAAACAAAAAGAATGGAAGAAAAATAATCCATTAAATGTTAAAATATCTGAGAAGAAATGGCGAGATAATAATCCACTATATAAACGAAACTACATTAAAAAAAGAAAAGAATTAGACCCTCTTTATAAATTAACTTCTAATATTAGAAGTTTAATTAGACAATCGTTCAGATATCGTGGAATTAAGAAAAATACATTATCTGAACAAATACTTGGATGTTCTTTTATTATCTTTAAAGAATATTTAGAATCAAAATTTCTTCCTTGGATGAATTGGGATAACTATGGTAAATATAATGGTGAATTAAACTATGGTTGGGATATTGACCACATTATTCCATTAAATACAGCTACTTGTGAAGATGACATTATAAAACTTAACCATCATACTAATCTTCAACCATTATGTAGTAGAACAAATAGAAATATTAAGATGGGTGGTTTTTAATCCAATCTTGCCAGAAAGTGTTATTCTTTCGCTCATTGATTATATCGTTATGTGTCATAGATATAAAATATTTCCTAGGTGTGAATGTTTCAACATCATACATTAACAATGATGTTTCATAACCAACACATTTAACTAAGCTTAAAAATTCATCATATGTTTTTACTTTTGTTTTTAATTCATAAAGTATTTCTGAATTAATTTCCTTTGATATTTCTTCAGTAATAGCAGCAATTAAATTTTCCTCTGCATTTACAACACCATAAGCTTGTAAATCTTGTATCATTTCTGGTACCCATGTTGCTTTTAATTTATGTGACTGATAAGCTGTTTCCCACTGATCATTAGTTATTCCTTCAGCGTATGCCCATTTTGAAAACTCAGATTCACATAAAACAATATTAAAAGAAAAGATAATTGATAGTGATTCTACTATCTTACAACCCCATTCATGAATATCATTATATTTTGTAAAGAACTTACCATCCTTGAATTGATAATTCTTATCAAGGTAATTTAATATTTGTATTTGTTTTTCTCTATTTTCCACATAACAATAATACGAAAAATAATAGAAAAATAAAGATTATGCCAATCTAAGAGTTTTTAAATACTCTCTTAAAAATGCATTTCTTTCACCACCAATCTTCTCAAGCCAGTGAACATAATTTCTATTGTTTTTCAATTCTAGTTCAGCCAATTGATCTTCGCTTGGCTTTCTTCTACCCCATGGAAGTGTTTCTGGAATAAAATCTGGATAAAGAGTCTTATCAAAAACCCTTTCATCTACTAAAAAACAAATAGCTGTTAATTGATCACCTAAATCTGGTTCATAAAATGATTGTATTTGAACTCCTAGATTTTCTAGTGTAATTAAATGTTTATTTAGTGTTCCAAGACGTTCTGGATTGTTATTGGTTGTACCACCATTAAGAATGATAAATGTTTCATATTTATCAGCCCATCGATTATATGTTTCTTCAATAATACCAATACCTCTTACTGATCTACCATATCTAACAACAGCATGACCAAATTGGATTCCTTGTTGAATTGGACTCAAGTTATATGGAACCATACCATACATACGAGTAATCAAATACTTGTCAGTTTTACGTGGTTGAGAATTTGGCTTTACTGTGCATTCACTAATGAATTTCACAAATAAATCCTTATCGATTTTATCTGTAAAATAACCGTCTTCACCTACTGGCCATTCTTTTAAATCCAATACTCTCATATTAGATTCTAGGCACCATTCATATCCTGTTTTTTTTATCGTTTCCATATCATTTATTTACCAACAACTAACGTCAGTTATATCTTTTTCAATTCCGTAGTCATCAAATCTAATCTTAACAACGGTACCAATACCTGTTGCTTGAAAGAGAAACGTTTCTTCACCGACTTTACCATGAAGTGTTTTCAATGCTGATCGCAATTCATTTAGAGCTGCTAATTCTTTTTCGTTTAGTTCAAATTTCATATTTAGTTCAGTTCCAACAGATGACTGATGGTACATTGTTTTGTATTGTAAAGCACATATTCATTATTGATAAGATCATAACCACCCTTAGCGAATACACTGTCATATCCTTCTCTTTTTAATTGACTTTCACAAAGCGAATAACAACTTGATGTATGATGAAGGATTTCTTTTTGATTTCCTAAATGAGAATCATATAGTGCTATATAACCTTTGTTTGAACTTCCTTTGGTCCAATATGAACCTTTTAATGATGAATAACCACGTGCCTTTTGTGCTTTATCAGCAAGGTAAATTCCATCACCAAACATACTGCCAGTATGAACTGCTCCAGCTGGTCGAATTAGTATTCCTGATTGAAGTAAGTTGAACCAATTTTCATTTCTTGAACCATGAAAATAAAGTCGTTTCTTTTTAACTTTTGCATTTGTGACAAACTTATCAAATGTATCCTTTGTCTTCGGATTATTAACTCTGAAGATACGTTTAACTTGATCTTTACTAGAACCCAATAACTTATAAATAAGTTCAAGCATCTTAGGGTCTTTTTCAACTTCAATACTCACACCCATTTGATCAAGAATGGTTGATCCAGCATTATTAGTTTTATTAACTAGTGTTGCCTTTTGTTTCAAAAGCTTTACCTGACCAGCCATTGTATCTAACGTGTCCTGTTCATTTCCAATTAATTCTTTTGCTATTTTAAGGGTATTAGAATTAGTGATTGGCTCAAATAGATGATCACGTACATCTTTCATCTTTCTAGGGATGGTGATGTAAAGTTTCATTAACAAATCATTCAATATTTTCAAATCAACACCAACCTTCAAAATTTTATTGATTGAATCGATAACATCTTGAGCTGTATTAACTTGTTGTTCAGATACTGCTTCTTGTGTTACCTTATAGTTTTGTTGAATAGATTTATTTGCAAAATTCATCAAATCTTCAATCAAAGCTCTTACATCCTTGTCTTGAATATCAACAGTCTTGCTACCATTGGCATTGTTGACTGGTTCAACCATCAAATCAGTTACATCAGTATAACCTTTAGTCTTACTAAGCTTCTGTTTGTAAACTGAATCCCATTTGGATTTATCCTTGTATTCAGTTGTTAGTTCTTTTCCAACACGCCCATAATCACAACGAATTCTTCCATCTGGAAGTTCTTCCATTATGTAAACCTTATTACTATTGCCTGTCTTACCATTATCAACACTGACATGAATAAGCTTAGCATATCTTAAACCGTTTTCTTTGAGGATCATGATTACTCAGTCATATAAGTTTGAATAGTATGAACACCAGTTTTAAGCTCAATCAAATCTGATGTCTTAACATCATTATGTCCAGCTTCTTTAAGCAATTTCTTAGCTGAAACCTTATTAATTGCAATTACAATAATTTCTGTATCTGTAATTGCCCAAGGATCAGTATTTTTGATCGTATAATGAAATGTTTTCATGATTGTTTATTAATGTACAAAGGTAGTAAAAAAAATTCATTAAACCAAACCTTTTTTCATACTATCCAGATATGGCTTACATATATCAGCTGGACCTTCATTAAAAAAATTCATATTTGGTGTAATCGTTTTTATCGGTTCATCTCTGAAATTAACTTCTTTTTTTGGTAATGGTTTAGGTTCTTCTTTTTTATCCGAACCCTTAAGCATTTCTGGTCTGTTCTCTTGCACCCAAGCAAGATAAGATGGTTGATTATTCAACAACCACCCAATTGTCTTACCAGCATGCTTACCACTCCTTAAAACAAATTCATTATTCATTTTATTCCTACCAATTCTTAGTTACATCATCAAAAAGGTTAGGATTCTTTATGATCCAATTATAAAAAAGAGATTGCATTTCTGGTGGTACCATGTTTCCATTAATATATACCACATCAGTTACAATCTCAATTTCTTGATGAGCTGGAAGGGGCATTCCTTTACCTACTTCAGCAGCTTCTTTTAATCTATACACTCTATTTGTTATCATATTGCAAATATACTAATAAAATAATTCATTTGCAACTATTAAACAAAAAGAGCCCTATCAAGGACTCAAATTGTTATCAGCAAAGGGACCGATAATTATTAATACAAAGATACTACTTTTTTATTAATCTAGCAATTTTATTTTTCAAAGATGGTTAAGTTTTATTAAATTCCTATATGGAGTTATAAAATAAATAATCAAAATGGTGTCAAAACGCCATAGTAATAGTTGTGATTCCCTTTTAGAAGAATAAAAAAAACGTCACAATAAGCAGAAAGATCAAGGTGGGTGTTGTGATTCCTTTATGGAATTATAGAATAATTAATTCATCTGTGATAAAAGCAGATGTATTACCATTGTGATTCCAATATGGATTAATATAATTACTAACTAGTCTTAATTGTCAAATTCAAATACTAGCATTGTGATTCCCTACGGAATAATATAATTACTAACAAATTACCCTTAGATTCATCAAATCGATTGTTGTGATTCCCCTACAGAACGATATAATTACCAACTTTTATTAATCTAGGAACTTGGATTAATCTGTTGTGATTCCTCTACGGAATGATATAATTATCAACTTTAACAACTGGAACTACAATTACAATTGGGTTGTGATTCCCCTATGGAATGATATAATTATCAACTACTGTTAAGAACTAATTCAGAACTCTGAAGTTGTGATTCCCTTACGGAATAATATAATTACCAACTAGATTAGAGTGAGTGTCAAGGTAATCCTTGTTGTGATTCCCTTACGGAATAATATAATTACCAACTAAACCAATTGATGTATGGGAGGCTTATTAGTTGTGATTCCCTTACGGAATAATATAATTACCAACCTTTTTGTTTTAAACGTTGAATCGATTTGTGTTGTGATTCCCTTACGGAATAATATAATTACCAACTATTGGTTTCCATTTGTTGAGTGTTGCTAAGTTGTGATTCCCTTACGGAATAATATAATTACCAACAGCGTTTTGAAATAATTGCTTAAGCCTTTTGTTGTGATTCCCTTACGGAATAATATAATTACCAACCTATCTCAAGTTAAATATTTGATATTAATTGATTTAGGTTATTTTATTAAAAATAATATGTCAAAGAACTTGTATAAATTAGTCTAGTTTATACAATTTATGATTTTCAGTTTTATATATTGTACCAAATCCAGAACCAGTTGATTGACCTATGCCAATATTATATAAAAGCTCGGCAACCTTCTTGTTTGTATAAATACTAATATGACACGAATTAGCAGAATTAATTACGTTTTTAACTAAAATTCGTTTAATTTTATGACTATCATTAATAGGTATTTTAATTTCAAAATCTGTTAAATCTAAACTAGTATCGATCTTAGTTAATTTATTAATTAAATAATGTTTTATTTGATTCTCAAAATCAGTATCATTAAGGGTAATAAAAGAATAGTTTTTCTTATCTATATATTTTTTTATTATAAATGGTGATAATGTAGCAAAATGATTCCATCCATTATTAAAATATTCATTAATATGATCAACACCACAAAAAGTCATACCAGCCATTAATGATGGATTATTGATGACACCAATTAATATATTATTAATGAATTCATTATTTTTAGACGAAACAATAATATATCCACCATTATCAAAAGATAAATGTTTAGATTCTAAATTTAATTTACCACCATATAAATGAGAAATATTATAATCATTTTTAGCATCATGATAAATATTATTTCTACCTAAACATTTATGAATATAAGAATTCAACATTGCTTGATTGCTTATTGGAATTTCACTAGTATTTTTTGAAAAATTTATTTTGATTCTCATATTATTGTTTTTCTAAACTTATTTCACTAACTCTTGTAAACCCTTCTGTTGTAATTATATTACCAGATTTAACACCTTTAATATAGATAAAACCATTATCAAGTATAGTAGCACAACCTTTATTGGTTTTAATTTTCTCTATATCTTTATCAGATACTGGAACAATTATTTGACCACTAAGTCTTATAATTTTATCTAAACCTGTTAAAACTGTTAATTGTGTTCTATTGTTCATATTAATACTTGTATTAGTTGTTGTTTGCCCATAAATACTATCAAAAACGGGTGTTTTACCTTTTGATTTCAACATTTTAAATAATTCATCAATACGCTTATCTGGTCTTGATAGAATCAATTCTTTAACCTTATTAAAAGATGTGATATTAATATCTATTTTATAAACACTTGTTAATATATCAATGAACTCTTTATATAGTTCATCACCTAATAAATTATTTATACGTTTCCAATAAACAAATGATTGAGTACTCCAAGAATTTCCGATTGATTTTTTAGTTTGTATTGTTTCACTTTGAAAATTACCCTTACTATCCTTATAAGAATCAATTCTTAAATACGATTCTAAAGCTTTATTAAAGAGATATGGTATGTTATTATATACTGTATCTCGATTAATTGGCTTAGGTCGTTCACCAAACAATACATGAAGCATATTTGATATTTGGTGAACAGTTATGGGTTCAATGAATTCAGTTTCAGTTTTACGGTCTCTCCTTCCACACATGTCAAACATTTTATCTTTGGTATTTCTATGTTTTCTGAATAACCCTGCATTTCTAAATTCTAATACTAGAAATTTAGTCATTTGATTCGGTTGTGACATCAGTTTCGGTTTTAGATGATTTCGATTTCTTAATAGCTTCTTTCTTATCTGCCTTCTTTTTCTTACTTTCTAATTTACGAGACTCGTAATCAGCTTCAATCATCGCTCTTTTTTCCTTCGCCATTTCAGTATTTTCTTGAATATAAAAATCTTCAGTTTCAAATACGATGTTTGTTAAATCATTCCTATTAGAAATTCTAATCCAACCATCTTCATTAACAAAAGTATCCTCAAACACATCATAAACTATTTTATATTCTAATTCTGATATTTCAACATAAGACCCCTTTCTTTTGATATTGAATTTCAATAGACGTTCAAATAATTCTCTAACAAGTATTTGAATATTATCATTACTCATTTTAAATCCATATTCAGCTATTTCAACAAGACTATTTTTAATTTGATAGTAACCCAATTCACTGTCAAAGGATGGCATCTTAGCTTTTAAAAATTGTTTGTAGATATTAAACATATCAGGATTAAAAGAAAATCTATCAAAAATTTGATCACAACTAATAAATTGTAATTGCATCAAATCAATATTACCAATTGTTGCATATTCAATTTCACCGACAACTTCTTTTTTATAAAATGAATTATCTGTTTTCTCAGCATCGGTATTTTTAAAACCACTTCTTGAAAAGGTTTCAATTGAGCTTACAGCATTACATGTCTGTTCTGCATCTGTAATACATAAAACACCTTTTCGTTTGAGGGTTTCTGTTTCGTTAGCGAATAAATAGCCTCTGATAATTGATGCTGGGGAAGCAATAAATGAATATAATAAATGTTCGTTATTAATAACGTTTGGTGATTGAAATAGAACATCTTCTTTGAATATATCGTGTCTAATACAATCAGATGAAATACTAATTTTATATGATGTTTTATCACCATCTCTATAAAATTTCTTCTTAGCATAAGATGTATTATCATGCATTGTTTTCATATTTACAAGATTTGTACCATTAAACATGAATTTCTGATCAGAACTATCAAAGTTAACAACTCCATTACCTTTTAATTTCATTCTGAATAATATGTTTTTAGCTTTTTTCATTTTTTTGTATTTAAATTGTTATTTGTTTTAAATATATTAATAATTTTTAAGTGTTGATAATCTTTCTGGTGAAATCTCCCCATAAATTGGATGATATATTTTATCAAATCTAATATATGGTGTATTTGATTTTTTACCTAATTTTCTGATAATATCAAGCGTTGCATATTTTTTATTGGAGATAATTTCATTATAATCGAAACGATCATCATTGGTGTCTCTGAGAATTTTCATTGTACCAATCATTCTTTTAAATGTTCCTTCATCTTCATGAAATTCTTCAGTAAAATTGTTTTCCCTAACACTGATACTAAATGGATTAGTAAATTTATCGCTATTGAAATACTTACAGATGACAAATACCTCAAAACTACTTGAACGTAATTTATTACCACCAGCTGTCTTATTATCGCTTTTTCTAATATTAAAAAATTTAACTGGATAAATGAATTGAAGAGACTCTGAACTTGTATTATATTCATCACTTAAATATGCAAATAAGGTTTTTTCGTGATTCATCTCGAAATCATTGTAAATTATATATATTTCATCAAGGGTTAATTTCTGGTTATTAAATTTGGAAATATATTCAAACCACGAATTGGATAAATTATTTGTGTACAACAAATCACGCATACTAGTTTCAGCTTTATTGACTAGTCTGACAATATTGATGGTAGATTCACCTAAATAATCACCCCATCTGTCACATCTACCGATACGTTGTAATGAGCTTTGAGGAGATAACACAGATTCATATAAATTATTAAACGAAACATCTAAACTAGCTTGTATAATATGTGTACCAACTACATTTGGTTTTATTATATTACGATCACTTTGTTTACCGTAAAAACGATATAATTGATTCACATTAAAATCTTTATCCAAGTCTTCAAATTTACTATGAAGAAGTAATCCAGCATCTAATGTACTTTTATGTATTTGGGCAGTACCAATGGAATTTAAGACAATTAAATTATTATCATCAATTTTGATCAATTTGATCTCAGATTCAGTTTTTAACAAATATTTCTTATTATGAGGTGCTGAATAATGTTTACCAATACTTGGCAAAATTAATGTTTTCTGTAATTGAGAATCCCATAAACGATACATGTGAGTTCCAGTTGCTGATAATAATAACGTATTGCTATTGGTAAGAGTATTTCTTGTTTTCATTATATTAATAAAACAAGCAAATAAAGCTGTGTCACCAACTAATTCATGATATTCATCAAATACAACATCTGCATTGATAATGGTATATAGACGACTACCATGTCTATTATCCACACTAGGTGATAAATAATTATCAATATTTGTAACAATAATGTCTGATGAGAAATCACTTTCGAATAATGGGTTACAAGCTTTAACTTCGCCTCCAGTATATAATTCAACTGATAGATAATCAATACCAAAATTATCTATTTCTTCTAGAATTGATTTGTAAACTGATTCAGCAACTATATTTCTAGGACAAACCCAGATTAATTTTCTATTAGTCTTAAAATTCCATAATAATCCAAGAATTGTTTTACCAAATCCAGCTGGTGCATTAATTTGCGTTGTTCTTTCAACATTAAGAACAATGTTTTCTTGTTGATTGAAGCGGTCATTACCATAAAATTTGTGTTTAGTAATATCAATATCACAACATCTTATATTGGCGTTTTTAATCATTTCTTCAATTTCAATATCGCTTATATCAAGATTATCAATACTAGATGCTAATCTATCAGCAGATATTAAACAAGTTCTGGTTAACAAACGAAAAGAATTTATTTCATCTGCTTCATCACCTGTTACATAATATTTAGGTGCTTTTTTAGGTTTATATTCCTTTTCATGAACGTGTAATTCACCAACAATACTAATTAAATAATTTAACATTATTTTAGTATCTGATTCAGATATTTTTACATCAGTGTCATTATAACCACATAATTTATTAGAAATTCCATGATGCCAATATACACTATCAAGAATTATAGATAATTGTTTTTTTGGTAAATCTAAATATCTGCTTAAAAATGCCCAACCAACTTCATTATGACGATATTTTAATTTTGCTTCTAAATTATTTTCATCAATATTTATAATACCTAATTTTTTTTGGAATTGAGAAGTGCATTTCCCAATATCATGTAATAATCCTGATAATCTGATAGTTTCAATTAATTCATCATCTTTAACCAATAAAGATTGATTTGCTATTTCAACAGCAAATCTTGAAACTAAAAGCGAATGATCAACTAAGGTTATTCCATTAGTTTTTGCTAGTATTTGACCCATATTGCAAACATACGAATTATTAACAAAATAAACAAGTATTGACTAAAATTGTTTTAATAATTATATTTATACTTATGAAAGACAATAAACACATAAGTATTGCCATTGATCCAGATATCATTAAACTATTAGATAAAGGTGACTATAATAAATCCAAGCTTATTGATGGATTATTGACTAAGTACTTTAAAAATAAAAATCGCCAAAAAGCGACTTTTTCTAAAAAGTAACATATTTATTAGTATATAAACAATACTAATATGGGACGAAACAAAAAGTCAAAAGAAGAAAAGAAAGGTAAATTAAGCATATCCATCTCCACCATCAATTTCCAACAAATGGAACAGGATGGAATTAATAAGTCACGACTAATTAATTGGTTGTTAGAACAGCATTTTAATGATATTAAAAAGTAATGTTTTATACCGTATATAAAACCACCAATATAATCAATAATAAGATTTATATTGGTCTTCATGAAACTGAAGACCTTGATGATTCTTATTTAGGTTCTGGTATCTTATTAAAACAATCCATCAAGAAATACGGTTCTAATAACTTTAAAAAAGAAATTCTATTTGTTTATAATAACAAAACAGAAATGATTAATAAAGAGAAAGAACTGGTCTCAGAAGCTTTTATTAACAGACGAGATACATATAATCTATCTAAGGGTGGGTTTGGTATGTCTACGTTACCAGAACACGTTAAAATGAAAGCAATTGCTAAAATGAAAAGAACGAAACAATCACAAGACTTAACTATTATATCTGAAAAGAGAATCAAGACCATGTTAGCCGAAGACCCAGATTGTTTTAGTAAGTTAGCTGCTAAATCAGCTACCAAACAAAAAGATAATTATTTAAAAGGTTATGTTAATCCTAAACAAAGATTAGATGATGTTATTATCTATAATCAATATGATGAAGTTATGTACCAATGTCAACGTATTGATTTAACAACGTTATGTACTAAACATGATTTACCTATTCGTGTTCTTATTAAATCAATACAGAATAAAGGCTTACCATTATATACAACACAAGCTCCTAGAAAAGAAGCTTATGTTAAATATACAGGTTGGTATGCAATTTACGGAAACGATTTAACTAAACCTTTTCTTGGTCAAAGAAATAACGTCTAGCTATTTCAGACACATATTTAGATACATCTTTTGGTTCTAAACCAGCTTCAACTAAGATATCTAAATCTTCTTTAAGCACATCATCCATAACCAACTTAAGATATATACCTAACTTAGCTCTATCAAGTTCACCACCATTCATTAAATCACATGATTTTTCAATCATTTGATCAAGTCTCCAATTTGGTGTTACTTTATCAGCAATCTCTCTAGCTTTTGTTATTTTAACATCATCAACTTTACTTAGTGTTTTTACTTTAGATTTAGCAGCATGAAGTGATCCCTTTACTTTGAATCTATGAACGACTCCATTGAATTCACAAGCCCATACAATACCTTCACCAACACCAGAAAAACCAAATGCTTTCGCAACAGGACATTCTTCTTCCACTTCAAGCGTTAATTCGCCTAACTTGTTTTGAACCATTTCTGGATAATTGAAATCGATCTCAATGCTGAAGGTTTTGTAATCACTGATATTGTAAACCTTATTTGCTGGTGATTTTAAATAAGTATGATCAACCCAGTATGCTACTGGTGGTTTTTCATTTACTGCTAATTCTTCACCAACAAAGTGTGGTGTAATCTTAACACCAAAGATGAAAAATGATTTTTCAAGATTGCAAATTCCAACACCTTTTTGAATGTTACCACCACACCATTCTCCATAAATAGAAATAGTATTTTGATCCATATCAAGATTGTTTTTAACCATGATTTCAGCCATTAAGGTTGAAAATACACCTTGATTAGATACAACAAAAAATGCAAATCCAGCATTATCTTGTTCTGGCGTAATAATGTTCTCACGTGATTGAATCCAAAGACCATCAATACGATTGTAACAAATACTAGCGTTGGTTCCATGAAGCTTTACACTACCAGTAAAGGTAAGCTTAGGCTTAATCTTATTATGATCATAGATAGCATCACCATTGTCATCTAATCCAACAAAATTAAATTGTCGGTTGATATTGGTAACAACATTTCTGAATTGTTCGATACTTGGGAAGCTAATGTGCTTTTTCATTGTAATATTTATTAAATGTTTTTTTGAATATTGGTTGATATTCTTTTAATTGTTCTTTCACTGGTTTCAAATCTTTATCATTAATGAATCAATCAAATAGGCATGCAATTCATCCATATGAACAGCTTTATTATAACCCATTTTTTTAAAACAAATAAACGCCTTTTTTCTTAGTGTTAAAGGTATTGATTTGAGTAATTTAATCATGGCATCATGATAGTCTTTATTTGTGCTATAAAAACCATGTGCCATTTCATGTTTTATAGTTGCCGTATCACCTTTTTTAACTCCAATCAAATAAAATGGTTTTAATGAAATACCATTTATTCTCTTGACAATATTAAACATTTCGTGATCATAAATGTTTAAACAAATTGTATCTGAATCGTATGATAATATTTCGTATATTACATCACTTGGAATATTGAAACCTCTCCAATCTTCAGCATATGTAAATTTGTTTTTATTTTTTCTAGAATAAAAACGAATATAATCAAACATATTAAATACCTTACCCTTAATTCCAGTAAATGGTGATTCATAAAATTCTTGATAACGGCAAAATAACATTGCTAAATCAAATGAATCATCACATTCTACTAACCAAATACTAGGAGCAACTTCTTTTAATGTATACTTGATCTTATCGTATATTCTAACCATAGTTAAAAATTAAGGGTAATCGCTGGTGTTAAATAATTCGCACCATCCCAATTGGAAAATGTTACACCATACCCAAGTTTTCCTTGTGATAGAGAAGCACCAAAACCATATTCAATAAAATTGTGTCTAGTATTACAAAATTCACCATAACCAAAAATCAAGCTACCTGTTACAGGTCCAATTGGAAAATAAATACTTGTTTTACATTCAAAATAATAATTTTGAATAACATCACCTGTTTTCCAAATACCAAGCAAATTACCACGGCCAATTACAAGACCATAAGCTAAGTTTTTAGGTATGATACCTAGTTCAATAGAAGGGTATGATGAGAATTTAAAATTATTTGAATTTGTCACCGAAATGCCAATAGAGGCATAAGGATGTAAATTACATGAATCTGTTTGTGCGTTAACTACAAAGGTTAAGCAAATCAAGGCAAGTGTAAAAAATTTTTTCATTTTTATTTTTTAGTTTGTATTAATAGATTAATTCAGGTATTACGCAGTTGTTAATGATTTAACCATGTTCTCAATCGATTTGATTGATTCAAGACTATCACAAGTATCTTTATCGTCACGCAAAGACACAAAAGCTGGGTACATCAATGAATATTCACCACTTGAATTGCTTGAAAGACCATTGCATTTAACTTGAACCACCTTGCCAAGCCAAGTAGCTTGATTATCCGTAATCTCTTGCATTTTAGCTTCAGTAATACCCTGTGGACGAGTCTTTACCAATCCATCAGAAGATTCACAGCTTAAACTAGAAATCACATGTTCGTTTTTTGAACCCTTTGTTCCAAAGTTAAATCCTACAATTCGTAAATCCACATCCATTTCAAGTTTCATCTTGATTTGCCATGTTGGTTTACCATCTTTCCATTCTCCATCCATTGATTTGAGAATGGTTCCTTCTTGAGGTACACCATCAACTTCAGTTGCAAGAACTTCTTGAAAGTGTTCCATTGCCTCAGCATAAGAACCAACCACTTTAGATTCAATTAATCGAACCATAGTTGCTCTTGAATTGCTGATAAGCTCCTTAGCATTATCTAAACGAATGTAATAAGGAGTTTTTGATTCTTTATCAAAGTATTCATCAACAGTAATAGTATCCCATACCGTATAACGAATTTTATTTAATGCTTCTTCAAAGTTTCCGTGTTTTTTCTCAAAAACTTCAAGTTTCTTAGCATGTTCTTTTTCTGTACGTTCAGCTTTCTTACCACAGATATCAATGATTGACGCAATCATTCCGTTACTTTCATAACGAGGTACACCATCCATTGTCAATTCACCGTTCAATACACAATCATCAAACTTAGCAAGCTCAGCTAAAAATTTAGCACCAGCAACAGCTGTCGTTTCACCACTACGACTTTCCAATTCAACATCACCATTACGAATAATAGCATTGCAGTATCGGCCATCCATCTTAATTTGGGAAACACCTTTTTTACCACCTTTAAAAACTTCACGTGCTTTCTTTTCATCAAATGAAATAGCACCCATATATGGAGTATCTTCAATCAAGTCTGGAGTCTTTTTATCAACCTTATAAACCTTGTTGATAAAAGTAGTTCCCATACCAATCTTAGGGTCCTTGTCAATGATACGTTCAATGATATATGCATCATCTTCATTTAACGATGTAAGTATTGATTTCAAATAACCAGTTGCTTCACTACCTGTTACTTTTCGACTAGATAATGCATCTAATCCAATGATTGCCATATCTAATGAATGACCACCATTTGGCGTATATTCTGGTAATTGTTTAATGTAAAATTTTACACGTTTAGACTTACACAAATAAAGCACACGCTTCAAAAGCTTATTATCCTTATGCTTAGCTAGAACAGCCATCTTATCTTTATCGCCAGATACAGCGTTAATCTCATCGAAAATATTTTTAATGCTCATCATCAAGTATTTAGTTTATTATTGCAAAGGTAAGTATTTATTCTGACATCTCCAAATCTTTTAATCCAAGATAAACCTTCTCAAAACCAGAGGTTGATTTATTCAGATCAAAATTATTTGTGATAAAGTCAATTACTTCTTTAGGGTCAATTGAATCATTGAAGACGATATTAGGCCCATGATTATCCAACATAACACAATACAGGTTGCCAAATTTGCCTAAACCATTAGCCGTATTTTCACCACATTGGTGAGAACCACATTCGTATTCTCTTTGTGAAACGATTGGAATGTTATTGACATTGCCTTCTTTTAATGGACAATGGAAGTGAACAATTGAATTGCAATCATTATAACGATTGAAAATTATTCGTTGTGATTGTCCACCAACTGATGGTTTTGAACCATAAGCAATTACATTGTCATCACCATCAGTTTCAACCAATACCATTCCATTTTTATCAATGTTATTGAAATTGGTTTTACGAATTGAAGTCAGAAATTTATTTGATTCAAGCTTAACTGCAAAGTGACCCGTAGTTGCTCCATTGAATTCTTTATAAGCGTTATGTTCAACACACCAGTTAATTACTGTTCGTAACGTTGCTGGGATTCGTTCATCACTCCATGAAACTGGATTACCTTTTACCACCGTTGATCGTGTAAAGGTCAAATGAGTACGATAATAAGTGATATCAACCAATTCGACTAAACACTCATCTCGTGTCATGTCTTTACCATAAACACCTTCTTCTGGTGTGATGATAAAATTACTTCTTGTTACAACATCATTTGCCAATACAATATTCGCTGAACTCTTCTTCAAGAGATTTAATCCATCGCTGAATTGTTCTTGTTTTGTTGCATTGGATGTAGTTTTGAAACCAACCAAGAAGATATCTTTTCTGTTAGCTCGTATCTTATTAATGATCTTGGCTGCTGGTGAAATATAAATGAAAGCATCACCTTCAAGTGTCTTTAATCTCTCAGCATACTTGCCAGATTCAATTCCATTGATCTTACCATCGAAATCACATAATGCAACATTAAAGAAAATAGCTTTAACAGTGTTATCATTGATAAGCTTATCAACCAAATTAGATACATCTTCGTTGGTGACGATTTTAGATGTTGAATCAGCCATCTTTGTCAGAATCAATTCAACATCCATATTGGTGAACTTTTCTTTACATTTTTCATATAAAGATTTTGCTGTTTCACCAAATGCTGGTGTTGCTAGGGCCAAATGTGTTCTAAGATGTGAAAATGTTCCACCACCTAGTATTACAATTTTCTTATTCATAAGTGAATTTATTTTAATGTCTCTAAATGTTTTTCATTTAGTGCTAAATACAATTGAATTTGATTAGTCATGATAAATTTAATGTTCTCATAGACACCTTCTTGATGTGGGAAATTACGTCTTGCCAATTTAAGCATTGGAATTGTAAATTCTTTTGTTTCTTGAATGTAAGACATTCTTTTTTCTGGCTTAAAGCCATTCAGCATGGACATAAGATTATGAACTCGATCAAATCCCTTACAGACACTTGTGATTTCACACTCAGCCATTGCTGGATAGTATTGTTCATTAGGGACTTTAACACCTTGATAAACCTTAGTCATCAATCTAACTGCATTGGTTACCCTTTCACCAAAACGTTGATTGATTTCTTCAAATGATATTCCTTTATCTTCACATATATCATGAAGAAAGATTACAATGAAAACTTCTTCTTTAAAATTGAAATGATGAACGAGTGTTCTAGCTAAATTTGCTTGAGAAACTTGATGGGAAAATTCATGCTGACCATCTTTACGAGTTCCATTATGAAACTTTTCAGCAAAAGCCATAGCTTCAGCTGCTTTGTAATATCCTCTACCCATTAACCAATAGCGTAAAGCTATCTTCATTTTTTCGTAGTCTTCTTTCATGATACAAAGGTAGTAAAACTATTTGGTTAATCCAAATAAATTATAATGTAGGTATTTCTTGAGTTGTGTTCCAAACTGCTTTGCCAATCAACAAAGAAGCATCTTGGCCTTCATAATAACCATCTGATTCTCGAAGAACATAAATTGGTTCACCGATTTCAGCTGCAACTGCTTTCAATGCTTCACCATGCTTGGTTAAATCCAAATCACCCCACCAAACCTTTCCTTCTTTTAGTGTTATAACATTAGCATTAAAAACACAAACACTCTTCGGATTAGCATCTCTATACATTGTTTTTGATATGGATATCATATTACCCATATATAGTGATTGATTCTTAAATGATTCTTTTATATTCATACTTTATATTGAGATTTCAATCTTTATTAATACAAAATTAATTATTTGATGAACTTAATTAATTCAGCTTTCTTTGCATCATATTCAGCCTGTGTAATCAATCCTAAATCAAGTTTATCTTTCCATTTTTTAAGTTCAGCAAGTGCTTCATCACTTGTCATTCCAAATGATTTAATCTCACCATTTTCAATTGCTATTTCAAATTTTGAAGAATAATTACCTGTTAGAGCACCATAATATCCTTTACTTCTAACAGATACATAAAACCCACTTTTTTTAGTACCAACAACATCAAATCGTTTAATTATTGTTTTATCACCACTAGCTGAAGCAAATAATGGTGTTATTGGTGTAATCAAACCATCACCCTGAGTAATATATGCAAATGTTTTATTTGATGAGGGAACACCAATTGTTAATGTATCGCCAATTTTATAAATTGAACCATCTTTTGCTTGGTAGACTGTGAATTCTGTTGTTGTTTTTGGTCGAATACTCCCTTGAAGATCGGAATATTTTAATGTGTCTTGTCCAAAAACTGTCAACGTAAAACACATTATAAGTGCTATTATAATAAATCTAATATTTTTCATTATTTGTTTTATTTTGTGATTACTCTTTAAAGGATTTTCATCTCAACCCCTATATTTATTAAAAATTAAATCCAGCCAATAAAACAACCCCTTTTGGATTAAAATCATAACCTAATCCAAATGAAAAGTGACTTTTTTCAGCTAAAACACCAAAAGTGAAATTTGCTTTTGTTTCAGATGTTGATGATGAACCATTATTCACCCAATAATATCCTAAAACATTATAACCAGAGCTGACATCTTCTGCTTCTAAAAACTTATCTGTTGTAGATGATCTTTTTGTTACACCAACACCAATATATGGTCTTACAAAAAAATTATTTTTATGATATACCGCATAACCCATACCAAAATCAATTCTAAATATATTATTTGTTGTATAAAAAGCTGATTTACCAGTGGCAACATTACCCCAAGTTCCTATTTGATAAACTCCACTATTATCATAAGCAACAATGCTTCCATCTCCAGAATATGAAGTACCACCTTTTATTGTTGTAAAAAAAGATAGTTCTTTAGCATGAATAAACACACCACCACCAGCTGGTAATGATGGTAAATTTCCAGTATATAAAATTGAACAAATTGGAGAGTGCTCTTTTTGAATATCAGTGCTTGTTTGTCCAAAAATCATGATGGACATACATGTCATCATTACAATCATAATAGTTTTAAAATTTTTCATTTTATTTTTAGTTAAATATCCCTACTCTTATTACCATTTTCGGGTTACTGGTATTATTTTAATACAAAGGTATGATTATTATTTGAAATTACCAAATTTAATTATAGTTTTACTTAAAACAAAAAGAGTCTCCATTACAAAGACTCAATCTGTTATCAGCAAAGGGACTGAATGTGGTTAAGGTCTGTTAAATTATTTTTCGTTTAAAAGGTAATCCTTAAACAAGTCCAAAAATGTAATACCCAAAAATTTAGCTTGATCATCGCTTTCTACATAAAGGGCCGATGGAACATACGTATTAGTATTAAAATAACTAGTATCATAATACGAAAAACCGCAGTCAACTTTAAACCAAGTAAACCATTTTGATTGATTCCTATCACTAAAATTTGGTGTCCAATTGGTAAATGATCTAATGGCTTCAACCACTACTTCAAGATGCCTTAATGCTATTTCACGTTTACGTAAACTGGTATTAGTATAATCTGGTAGTGTTTTACCTAAGTGTTTATAGGCATCTTCAAGTGTTTTGATGTCTTTATAAGACCTGAATTTGTTGGTTTGTCTAGCTATTTCAGCTAACTGTTCATCAGTTAAGGTGATACTTACACCATTGATATCGATTTTCATATTTGTATATTTTAAGATTATGATGCAAAGGTATGAATAATAATTGAATTTACCAAATCTATATCAATATTTATTTCTAATAAGAACTTTAATTTGACTATTATTAATTATATCTCTTACTTCTTTCCTAGTTTTAGCTAAACGTAAACGATTAAAGCAGATACCATATTCAACTCTCTTATGCCACATATCTGGTCTTTCCTTTAGCTTTTCAACCATAAGATATAATTGTACATATCGTCTACATTTATAGAGGAAGAAACTTCTACCCCATTTTGTTTTTAAATCAGCACACTCTTTTTCCATGTTTTTAGTCTAAAGATACTAAAAACGCAATAAAATGTCAATGAAAACTTTGTTTTTATTTTTATATTACTATATTTATAACCTATGAAAGACTCTAAACATATCAGTATTGCTATTGATCCAAATATCCTTAAACAATTAGATGAAGGCAACTATAATAAGTCTAAATTGGTTGATTCACTGCTTACTGAACACTTTAAAAATAAAAATCGCCAAAAAGCGAACTTTACTAAAAAGTAAGATATTTATTAGTATATAAACACATACTAATATGGGACGAAACAAAAAACCAAAAGAAGAGAAAAAGGGTAAATTAAGCATATCTATCTCAACCATTAATTTTCAGCAAATGGAACAGGATGACATTAATAAGTCACAACTAATTAATTGGTTATTGGAACAGCATTTTAACTCTATTAACAATGGAAAATAAAATCTGTACTAAATGTGGTAATGAAAAACCTATTAGCGAATATCATACCTCAAATGGTAAACATATTAGTATTTGTAAAATTTGCAAAAATAATACTAATAAAAAGTACCGAAATAATAACAAAAACTATTTTAAGACTTATATTAAAAATTATCAAATAGAAAATAAAGGAAAATTATCTGAGTATAGAAAAGAATTTTATAAAGAATATAATAAAGGTGGTAAATTTGAAACTAGAAGAACTGAAACCTTAGAAAGAAATAAGGATAAAATATCTAATAATAAAAAAAATTATAGAACTAAAAATAAAGACAAAATAAAAGACTATATGAAAAGATATGGTCAAATAAATCGTGAAAAATTAAACAAATATAAAAAGAAATATAATAAAGAAAAACCACATATTAAAATATGGATTAGTGTATTAACTAATACTCTCAAAAGATTTGGTAAAAATAAAGAAAATAAAACTATCGATTTATTAGGGTATTCACCTACTGATCTTAAAAATCATATTGAAAACTTGTTTACTGATGGAATGAATTGGGATAACTATGGTGAATGGCATATAGACCATATTAATCCAGTTATTAGTTTTGATAATAATACTAATATAATGGTTGTAAACGCACTCAGCAATCTACAACCATTATGGGCTACAACAAGAGAAATAAATGGGGTTATTTATATTGGTAATCTAAATAAAAACAAATATTAAAGCAAACGATAAAGTGCTTTATCATCATAGTTAAACATAAAGTCTTCTACAGAGGCAATCTTACCATCAGCAAGACCAAAATATAATCCAGTAAATATTTTGATATCGTGTTTTCCACAAACTTCAAATACTGCTTGAGCAAACTTTTTCTTTTCAGCTGGCATGATATT